>JABLTR010064021.1_pt1 | contig 11823 bp, 16 predicted proteins | sample 7160071 | NCBI WGS metagenome assembly JABLTR01 (sample SAMN14651230, study PRJNA627086) | human gut metagenome | isolation source: feces | host: Homo sapiens
AGAGAGGATAGTTTTTCAATACTGTATCTTCTCGTATCATTGTTCGGGTTTTTCTGCCGCAGACAGGACAAATCAGCCACTCTGTTTTAGTCATGATTGACATTCTTTTCCCCCAATCGCCATAATCCAACGCTGATTAAAGTAGGTTTCTCCATTTTTCATGTAAGGCTTAAAGCCTGTTAATCCATTTCCTTTTATTTCATCTGTCAGTCGTTTCCGTATATCGGCAGATATTTTGGCAGACGTATTTGTGAGAGCCAGCCAAGCGGACAATGAAACAGGAATTTCCGTACAATCCATTGTTGTAAGGGGCAAGTGATTATCTTTGAACATTTCTGTAAATTCTTCTCTGCTCAAATTACGCATATGCGAGGTATCCCGCATAGTTTCTATTTCATCTTCCGTATTACGCAATGCTTCTCCGGCTGCTTCCATATCAATGACAACCAGTTTGCCGCCCACTTTCAAAACCCTTGCCATTTCTGAAAAACAACGTTTCGGATTAAAAAAGTGATGAAAAGCCAAGCGGGAAATTACAATATCAAAGCTGTTATCCGAAAATGGCAATTTCTCAGCGTCACCTTGAACAAAAGTTATGTTACAAAGCCCCTGTTTCTCAGCTTTGTCTTTTCCAACCGCAAGCATAGAGGTTGTCATATCAAGACATATCACATTTTTTACAAGCGGAGCAAGAGAACGTCCGCAGATACAAGTTCCTGCCGCTACTTCTAAAACGCTATCTGACCTTTGCGGATTTACACAAGAAACCATATGTTCCAAATATTCACTGCTTGTAAAGTTCATTGATTTTGTTTCAAAGCTCTTTGCCTGTGTAGTAAAGGATTTTTGTATTGTTGCTGCATTTGCTGAAGTCATAACGCTGTTCCTTTCTTTGGCACAAAAAATGAAGACATATCCGCCTTTTCCAGTGTGAGCAACTGCACCTTTTTCTCAATTCCGCCTGCATATCCTGTTAAGCTTCCGTTTGTACCGACGACACGATGGCAGGGAATTATAATGGAAATGGAATTGTGCCCGACAGCGCCGCCGACAGCCTGTGCCGACATTTTAGAAAGCCCTTTTTGCTTTGCGATTCTTTCTGCAATCTCGCCGTAGGTCATTGTTTTTCCAAAGGGGATTGTCAGCATAATTTCCCATACCTTTTTACGAAACGGTGTTGTCTGCAGATATAGCGGCGGCGTAAAATCAGGTGCTTTACCGCCAAAATAAATATCCAGCCAACGGGCTGACTGCTCAAATATCGGCAAGCTTTTTTCTTCGTATTTTTCTTCGAGTGTATCCCCAAAATATTTCTGCCCGTCAAACCAAAGCCCTGTAAGCTCTGTTCCGTTACTGGAGAGAGTAATACCGCCCAAAGGCGAGTCGTAATGATATGTATAGGTCATAAGATTATACCTCCCAATATTCATTGGAATCCGCAGGCGCCTCTGTTCTGTCGGTCATTGTATAAGTGCGGATAGGCGTTACAACCGTAATTTTATAATCTGTAAAATCGTTCATTCTACCGTGTTTTTGCGCCATACGGTGTGCGGCAAGATTGCGCCATTTTGAAACACATTTTTCACTTTCCCATATTGACATACTAAGTAATTTCCCCTCTGTAGCAAGGGAAGAAAAACGCTCGGAACGAATAAATCCTTCCGATTTTGCAAGACTGTCTTTCAATGAGCCTGCCATTTTCAAATAATCATCCATTTTCCCATTTTTTACAGTTACCTCAAATAATACGATGATGTTATTCATTTATAATTCCCCCTGTGATGTCGTAAAAAGTTCTGGTTTACATCTTTTGCAAGGACGATAGCCTCTCTCTATCGCTTCTTCCATTGTGTCAAAAAACACGATATTCTTTTCCAATGGTATTCTTGCGGGACAGCCAGGGCGGCATATAATCTTCGTTGTTTTCACAACAAAGAGAAACTTACCGTCATAAAACTTATCCCGATGTTGAATTGCTTGCAGTTTTTCTTGTTCGTTCATTTTTCCTGTCACTCCTTTTAGGGGCATAATCTTTCATTTCTGGAATTGCGCCGCCTGCCACTGCCCAAAAATACAGGCTTGCCACGCTGCAATAAGGACTTAATCTTCTGCGGTATTTTTCAAACAGCTTGCGGTCAATTTTTCTATGATGGTATACCATACGCATACCCCGCAAAATTGCTAAATCCCCATAACTGAAAACATTTGGACGCTGCATACAAAAAAGTAATATCATCTCGGCAGTCCAAATTCCAATCCCTTTTAGTTCTGACAATTCGGTTATTACCTCATCGTCTGATTTATTCCAAATACCTTGTAAATCAAAAGTACCGTTTTTTACTTTCACAGCAAAATCCATGATATACTCTACTTTTTTGAAAGTCATTCCAAAAGACTGTAAGCGGTCTGTTCCGGCGGTAAGAATGGTATCGGCGTTCACAGCGCCAAGATGATCTTGCATTCTCTGCCAGATGGTTGCCTGCGATTTTGTTGAAATCTGTTGACCGATGATGTGATGTACAACCGAAGAAAACAAATCGTTATCCACTTCACGTTCAATCTTTCCGATTTTGTTAATCGCTTCCGCGAGACGTTTATCCTTTTGTTTTAAATATTCAGTTACGCTTTCATCATACTGAAAATACATGCTTGCGCCTCCCTCGCCTTGACTCTGGATTTGTTTTTCAGTATAATATTATCATAATTTAATGCGATATAATATTAAAATATTACCAGTTATTATCGTAATATATTCAAAAAAGGCCAAACAAGATGAAAGACTCAAAAAAAGATTATATAAACTCGGTTAATTTAAATGCTGATTCGGATTTTCCGTATCTTGTGCTTGAAGTTATCAATGACCAAAGCTATCCAAGAAACCCCGGCTTTCAAGTAATGCATTGGCACGAGGATTTGCAATTTATTTATGTACTTGACGGCGAAATCGAGATTAAAACACTGAATACATCCGTACATGCAGACAAAGGCAGTGGTATCTTTATCAATAAAAATGTGATACACCATGTCAAAGAAACCTTTTCCTGCCATTATAATAGTTTTATTTTTCCTGATTATTTTCTTAAATTTTATTTCGGCAGTCCCGCAACTGCTTTTGTTGAACGCATTGCAGGTAGAGATGAGTTGCCGATTTGCTATTTTCCAAAAGAAATGGATTGGTGCAAATCTATTTTATCTGCCCTTGCTCGCCTTGCAGACCTCGAAAACAGAAAGACTGAATTTTATGCCTATGAAGTGCTTTGCCTGCTCTCAACACTTTGGCTTGAAGTATACCGAAACATTCAACTGCCATGCAAAACCGCAGACACCATTATAGGTGTTCGTATGCAAAAATTTTTGCAGTATATCAGCGAACATTACGGAGAGGATATTTCTCTTGATAGGCTTGCGGAGAGTGCAAATGTCAGTAAATCAGAATGTTTGCGATGTTTTAAGACAAGTATGCAGACAACGCCTTACAAGTATCTAACGGAATACAGGCTTTCCAAGGCAGCCGAATTATTGAAAAATTCTGATGAGCCAATAGGCACTATAGCTGACAGCGTTGGCTTTCGGCAAATCAGCCATTTTGGAAAGTGTTTCAAGGAAAAAACTGGACTTTCTCCAAGAGACTATAGGAAGAAAAAGTAACTCTTTTAGAGACACATATAAGCTGGTTAAAAGCCTATCTCAACACAAAAACAGAGCAGACAACTCACCCCCATGCCTGCTCTGTTTTTGTGTACATAAGCGTTACTTTATCTGTAGATTAGTTCCTTATTTACAATCTCCCCTCGCACACGCCCGTATGTTATTCAGTCTCTGTACCCATTCTAAGGCGTTTTCTGCCTTTAATTGTTCCGTGATACCCTGCGTCCGTTTCATGTCCTCTATGAGTCTTTCCATGCGTTCCTGTGCCTGTCTGTCAATGTAGGCAAGGTAAGTATTAAGCCTGCCGCTTGTGAGAAGATTAGTATATGTAATCCTGCGATACTCTTTCAGATACCGCAAGTGCCGCTGTCCCCATAATCCGATAGGCTGTTCTTTTTCGGCTGGTAAGATAAGACAAGTGATATAATAATCTCCTTGCAGTTCATACCAAAGACCGTTTTTATCATCATAAATGTACTTGTCCATTGAAAAATCCTCCGTTATAATATATTCGCACATACATCACAGTTCTCCAATTGCCACACTCTGTTATATCTTGTTATGAGATTTTCTTGCCCTTGAATTTGCCCTTATGGGCAATGAGGGAAAGAGTAAACTTGTGTGAAATCATATAAAGGGACAAGGTGAACACATTGCGATAAATCCTTTATTTTTAAGGTTTCTGGAGGATTTTATTAAAGTGTTGTAACCTTTGCTAAGAGGTCATAATTTTTTGAAATTCAAATCCCAGTTTGTCGGTTAACTTTATGTTCAAAAGTAGTAAGTATTTCTGCAAACTTAACAGATGATATATTGCGTATATCAATAGGAGTTATGATGAAATACAAAGTATGTCAACAAAATAGAATAGTCAGCGGATTTCCCAAAAAAGTAAAATTATCAACGAATACTACTGCGCCTATAAGTATGAACACACATATCACTATGTGCACTTAAATAACTCATATTACAAAACGTCCGTGCGGTTTTGCGACTGCATGGGCGTTTGCTGTAATAGCCCCCAATTGGGAAGAAAGGGGGTGAGTTAGATGATTTATTCGGAAGAATACAAGGAGCATATTGAGTACACTTCTGCTGCTTTTTGCAAGGTTGTTCTCCACAATGCGGCTATGAGTACATACCGCGACTTCAGACGAAAACAAAAATGGGAAGTATCGCTTGAATACTTGATGTCTGAAACGTCGTTTGAAGCGTTCACAACAGATACTTATTTAGAGCAATACGACCGACCTACTATCTTTGTTGCAAAAGGGCAAAAAATTGTTGTCGCAAGTAAGCGGTTAGCCGACGCATTATTGAAATTAAACGAACAAAGACGCAATGTTTTGCTTCTGTACTTTTTCTTCGGTTATTCCGACGCTCAAATCGGAAAAGAATATGGGCGAAACAGGAGTACAGCGAATTATTGGAAATGAGTGGTATTAAAACAGCTACGAAAGGAAATGGAGCGATTAAAACATGAGGAACAAGAAGCTGATACCCTTTGAAGTCATTGAAAAAGCAGTCACTGGAGAGTCGGAAGCCATAAATGCTGTTTTACAGCATTACAGTCCACGCATTAAGTATCTGTCCAAATACCGGGGATATATCAACGACGATATTCAAGACCGTTTGAAAGCACAGCTTATTAAAGCTATCCTGCAATTCCGTTTTGACAGGTAGCAAAGCCAGAGAAAGCCGTCAAGGATAAACTTCGCGCTTCGCGTCCTTGACGGCTTTCCCTGTCCTTGCTATGTGGCAGCCAAGAGCGCAATCGGATAGACCGCTTGCGCTCCCTATGAATTATGGATTTTCTGAACAGATAATGATTTCTGTATTTCCGATTCCTTTCGTTTCCGTTCTGGCAACGTATGTATAGAGGAAGAATTGAGTGACGGAAAAGAATGAATAATTGATTAAATCCGTAATTGTTTAATCTTTACTTTATATATCTTTATTTAATTGCGTTGGATTTTCCAACGTAGGTTTTTCCAACATAGGTAATTTAATGCGGAAGCACACATAGATTTTGTTTTCAGAAAACAGATATGTGAATTGCCATAGTAATGTTACGCAGTAGGGGGCGAAAAAGCCTTGATTTAAGCGGTTTACAGACACGAAAATATTCAAGGGCAAGGGGATTTTTTCTCAAAAATAACGTTCTACTGCGTAACAATGCGGAAATAGAAAAATAGAGAGTAAACCACTCTTGAAAGTGACTAACTCTCTGCTTGCAAACCTGCCTGTCAGCGCTTGTGATAATTTGTTGTAAATACTTCATTATCACTGTAAAATAAAGGTTTTAACGTAATATGTTCGCCTTTTCCCTTTATACGGTTACACACAAACAAACTCTTTCCCTATCTATTCATAATGGCAAATACAAGAGTAAGAATACCTAATGACAAAATATAACAATGTATGATATTCGGAGAACTGTGGTATATATGCAAATATATTGTAATAGATGATTTTAATATGTACAGGTACATTTATGATGATAAAAATGGTCTGTGGTTTGAACTGCAAAAAGATTATTATATCCCCATGTCTTATCTTACCAGTTGAAAAAGAACAGCCAATAGGTGTATGAATTGCAGTATATAAAAAATGCCGCAGAGGTACATATATAACACTATTCATAAGAGGCAAGCTGAACGCATACTTTTCCGATATAGACAATACAGGCGCAGGAGCACGTGGAAAGGCTTATAGAGCAGATGAAACAGGCACAGGGCATAACGGAATACCTAAAGAAAGAAAATGCTTTAGAATGAGCAGGACGGATGGACAACATACAGATATGTGCGAGGGAGATTGTGAATAAGGAAATCATTTTCGCATTAGCAGCCAAAGGCAGCAGGAACTAACCTCTGCTGCTTTTTCTTTCAGGGAGTAAGGAAAATTTAATATCTCTTGTAATAGCTCTGTAAGTTCAAATTTGCTTACTTGATACAGTTTAGTTATACGGCTATAATTAAAGCACAGTATACAAGAGATGACCGTTATGTTTGACTATATAACGCCATAGAAAGCCGTCAAATTATGGCTACAGGTCGAAATGTTAATATGCGTTGCTTGTAGCAACGGGTATTTCTTTATATAATAATGTCAGCAAAGGAGGTTATTTATAATGCTAAATGAAAATATTAAAGCAATCAGAACATCAAAAGGGCTTTCGCAAGAAGAACTTGCTATCAAGCTAAATGTGGTGCGGCAAACAATCTCCAAATGGGAAAAAGGATTATCAGTTCCCGATTCCAATATGCTGATTTCCATATCGGAAGTGTTTGATACACCCGTAAGCACTTTGCTTGGAGAAACTATTGTTGAGTCAACGGTTGATGACTTAAAAGCAATTTCAGAAAAACTTGAGGTCATTAACTTGCAGTTCGCACAAAAGAAAACAAAAAGGCAAAAAATACTTCATTGGTTTTTTATTTCATTGTGCGCAGTTATAATAATTGCTTTTGCAGGCTTAATTTTAGCGAATAGTTTTTACTTGGATTGGGATTATAGCAATCCTGAAACCGCAGTTATGGGCGTGGGGCTTCACGCAATAGAATGGCTGTTCATCAGAATAGCACCATTTGCCTTAATTGCTGCAATCGTAGGAATTTTTTTGACACGGAATAAAACGCTTTAAAATGGAATGTACAGCATAAGCGTACAAAGGCGGCAGGGAGAAATCTCTGCTGCCGTTTTGCCTAAAGGTATTGACAGGCAAGATTAGTTGTGCTACAATTCAATTAACATTTCAGTTAAATGTTAATTAAAAGGAGAAAGAATGTGGCTCTGCAAGAAACGCTAAAAGCTTTATCTGACCCAACTCGTAGACAAATAATACAGTTATTGAAAAATGGACGATTGCCAGCAGGCGATATTGTTGAACATTTCAGCATTAGTGCCGCTGCTATTTCAAGACATTTAAGCATATTGAAAGAGGCAGGACTGATACGGGATACAAGAGAAGGAAAGTATATATTTTATGAAATTAACCTCAGTGTTTTAGAGGAATTGCTTTCTTGGCTGGTTGATTTTAAGGAGAATTTGCAATGAAAAAGCAAAATATTATTCCAACTATTATCGTGACATTTGTAATGGTAATTGTGGCTATGATTTCTTTAGTTTATTTACCCGCAGAAATTCCTGTGCAATGGAATGAGAATGGTGTAAGTAGTTGCGCCAACAAATCTTTAATATTTGTATTTCCTCTATTTAGTTTAATATTTCTCATTGTTCATGCTCAGAAAAGCAAGGAGACTTCCAAGAAACTTGATTTTATAAGCCTGTTGGTTTCTCTTATACTTTTTGCGGCACAGAGTATTATTACCCTTAATGCCCTAGAGTATATTAATATGATGTCGTTAGATTATAAGCTCATGCAGACAATAGCGTTGCTTATCATAGGATTGATAATATGTGTTTGTGGTAATCATATTCCAAAATTTATGAAAAACTATTACTGTGGCGTAAAAACATCATTTGCATATAGCGATAGCAATGTGTGGTTAAAAACTCAGCGTTTTGCAGGTAAGCTTTGGTTTGTTTTGGGAATTGTCATTATGCTTTTATCGTTTATTCAATGGGAAATGGTATCTTTATTAGTGGTATTTATTATTCTGATACTGATAGCTGCGCCAAGAATATATAGCGGATTTGAGTACAAAAAGATCGCAGGAACAAAAGGTGATGACTAAAACAGAGTGGCTGATTTGTCCTGTCTGCGGCAGAAAAACCCGAACAATGATACGAGAAGATACAGTATTGAAAAACTATCCTCTCTACTGTCCGGAATTTAAGCAGGAAACACTCATCAGCGCAAAGGGTTTACAGATAACCGTCATTCAACAATTAAATAGAAATCTAAGGGAATGAATATATGGAAATAATCAAGTATCAAGATATATACAAACAGCAGGTTATAGACTTAATTTTGCATATTCAGAACAGTGAAGCAAAAATTAATCTGACCATTGAAGAACAACCTGACCTTTTAGAAGTGCCATTATATTACGAAAAGAACGGCGGTGCATTTTGGATAGCGGTGGAAAAAGAAAAAGTAATCGGCACAATCGCCTTTATGAACTATGGAAGCGGAAATGCTGTATTAAAGAAATTTTTTGTTAGGAGCGATTGGCGCAATCAAAAAATAGGATATGCTTTATATGAGAAACTGATTACCTTTCTAAAAGATGAAAAGTATAAGCGGGTTTTGCTGGATACACCTTCTGTTGCCACAACTTCACATCGCTTTTATGAAAAGGCTGGATTTAGAAAAATCACGAAAGAAAATCTGCCTTTTCGTTACGAATACCCAGATAGAGATTCTTATCTGTATTTATTGGAGTTTTAAAATTTACAACACCGCCAACATATAGAGCTAATATAATCTCTATAGATGTATACCGCCGCATGGGTAACACCATAGCGGCGGTTTTTCTCAACATAAGAATATCTCACAAAGCGTGGCATTCGTTGTTTTCTATCGGATGTCCTTGTCAAAGGATTTCTTTCTTTGTCTCGGCTGGTTTTGCTCTCTGCCCTCTGCCTGAAGCTGGCGCAGGCGTTTCAGTACGCTCTCCCGTTCAGGCAGTTTTGGCTGTTCTTTTTGGGGCAGGTTTCTGTTTTGCTCTGACCTGCCGTTCCCACTCGGCAAGGTCACGGTTATACTGTTCTACAACGCTTTCCATTTCTCGGAAAGTACGCATAAATACTTGCACATCGGGATAACCGTCCTCTTTGAGCGTATCGGGGATTTTATCCAGTCTGTCGGCAATCTCTGCTTCGGTTTCTTTGATTTTTACTTCCAACGCTTTTCGCTCTTTGCCTTTGAAAAGCCCTTTTGTATCGGCAAACTGCTGTTTCAACTGCAGAAGTACCCTATCCTGCAAATGCCTGATTTCTTTCGCCTTATCCTGCGCCTTTATCATCAGATTTCGCATATGACGGAACTCTGCCATATCAATATCAGGCGTTGGCTTCGGCGGCATATCGTGTTCACGGATTAGGTTTTGCAGAAAGTCCTTTGCCTTTGCCACAATCCCACGGAACAGATTAGGCAGCCAGCCTTTACTTTTGATAGACCGACTTGCTTTTTCGTGTATCTCTGTCCGCTTGACCTCCAAAATCTTCGCTTCGGAAATACCTGATAACAATGCCACATCCGCTGTCCTGTTCCATTCCTGCCTTGCGGTGTTGTCCGCTTCAATCTCCGTGGCTTTAGGATTGTTCTTGCTGATTTTCTTGGTCGGCAAATAGACGCTGTTTTTATCAAATACCTTTAGGTGCTGTTCAGGATCAGAGATATGGTGATTGATAAGGTCGGTATAAACCTCTTTCACTTCCCAAAGAAAAGGCTCTCCCTTAAAGTGTATATCTTTAGCGGTAAACAGATGGCTTTCGTAAACTTTTCCCTTTTTTAATAACGGTGCAGCCTTTCCATATCTGTCCGTCCTCTCCTGTGATTTCTTTTTTGGTACGAACTCTTTTCCGTGTTTCATCGAAAAACACACTCCTTGCGGCTATCTTCGCATCAGGGGCAGGGAGTAGCTTTCGTTCGCTAAAAATCAGGTGGATATGGTAGTTGGTCTTTCTCTTGTTGTGGTGGATGGCGGACACGCATTCCACACCGTATCGCCTGCGGAACTCCTCCGTAAAATCTTCAAGGACTTCCTGCGGCTCATACCTTGTATAAATTTTGGGCAGGGCAATAATCAATTCCCTTGCTTCGATACATTTTCCCTCTGCGCCGCTTCGTTTAAATTCCTGCTGGCTTTCCCTTGCAAGGTTGCTCCAAAAGGTGCTGTCGGCGGTGCGGTAGGTTGCATAAAGGTTTTCCTGCCTTGCATGGCTTGTAATATATGATATTCGCCCTTTGACATTGGGCAGCTTGGACATCTGGATAAATAAATGCCTTGCCATATACTCCTTCCTCCCGTGACGGGCATACTCTTTTTGCAACCGATTTATCGGTTGCCGCTGTTTTGGCGGCGTAAGCAGACGGACAGTGAAGAAAACCGCTGCGTCGGTTTTCTTTGTGATAACGCTGAAAACAGAAGTATCAGCGTTATCACAAGCCCCCTGCAAGGGCGAAATACCCAGAGAACAAATCGAAGATTTGTGCGAGAGATGTATTCGCTCTCAAACGCCGAAGGCTTAGGGTTACTTCCCCCAAAAAAAGAAAGGGCGTCACTTCACTTTGCGGACGTCATCAGGCTTCAGAAGATTTTTTCCCTGATTGACGCTCATAAAGCGTTATAGCGTGTCCCTGCGGATAATGGTCTTGCGTCCCACTTTGAGGACGGGGAGTTTTCCCCATTCAACCAACTTACGCATTGTATTTCTTCCGATCCCCGTACATTCTGCTGCTTATTCTATGGTTAAACCCATTTTGATATTATTCATTTTATCGACCTCCTTTCAGAACACGCATTTTGCAACTATATACTTATAAGTATACTTATTTCGCCATCTCTTATCAGCCTGTTTTGCAACTTATTAAATGATTTTATTTTGTTTTATTAGAAGATTAGTTGCAAAATAGGTTTCAACGGGCTGTAATGATACTCGTCAGGAGGTGACTGACTTGAAAAAAGAAATTACATTCACCGCAAAACAGGTCGGCGAACGGATAAAGGAACGCCGCACAGAGTTAAATCTTACTATGCCAGAACTCGGCAAACGTGTCGGCGTGAACAAATCTACCATTCAAAGATATGAAGCGGATGGAGTGAATCCTACCCGAAGTATGATTATCAATGGACTTGCGGAGGCATTGCTCACAACGCCTGAATGGCTGACAGGGCTTTCCGATCATAAGGAATATGACGCCTATACTCTCTGCCAGAGGGATATTGAGGAACACATCAAAAAGTATCTGGACACGGTTTCCCATACGGTAAAGGGCGAGCCGCACCAGCAGCTTCTCACGACATTCCTCGGCAAGATGGTTGACCTGTATACGGTTATGACCTACTACTTTGCTGACGCTATGGAGGAAGTTGACCGTGTGGCGGAGGATAAGGGGCTGAAAGAGTCTCTTGGACGGTACGCCATAGAGTCCGGGGCAATCATGGAGCAGGTATACCGCAAGAAGATGGAAGTACCGATTGAGGATATGAAACGGTTTTTAGACGGGATTTTACATATCCACGATGAGGGGCGCACAAGAAT
>JABLTR010087479.1_pt1 | contig 11816 bp, 12 predicted proteins | sample 7160071 | NCBI WGS metagenome assembly JABLTR01 (sample SAMN14651230, study PRJNA627086) | human gut metagenome | isolation source: feces | host: Homo sapiens
ATTACCTCACTATTCTAACAGTTTAGGCAACGAGATGTCCCATGCCTATGGCTGGCTGCCATAAACCAAGGGGCAAATATATAGTAACAGGAGGCACCAACCCCGTGAAAGCCGCCTATTATCCCTCCCCCAGTCAGGTCGCCCTCCACGACGTGCCGGAGCCGGAGCTGCGCCACAGCGACGAGATCAAGATCCGCGTCTGCTTTGTCGGCGTCTGCGACGATGACATCTCGCTCTACAAGGGCGACCATCTCTCCTGGCCGCTGCCGAAATCGATCGTCGGGCACGAATTTTCCGGCATCATCGAAGACCTTGGCGAATCCGCCTATCACGCAGGCTTCCGCGTCGGCGACGCTGTCAGCGGCTCTGCCTGGCTTTTCTGCGGTACATGCCGGAATTGCCGCTCCGGGCTGGAGGCCCATTGCAGCAACGTCACCTGTACCTCCGTTCTGGCCGAATCTATCGTGCTGAACATGCGTCAGGTCCATAAGCTCTGTCCCGACATTCCGCTCGAGCACGGCATCTTCACCGATCCCATCGGCTCTTCTATAACATCTTCAAGGACCACGGCATCGCCGTCGACGCGCACGTGATGCTCTTCGGCTGCAACGCATTCTCGCTCATTCTCCTCCAGCTCATCAAGATCTTCTCCGGGGCCATGGTCTCCATCGCCGACAAGGACGAGCACAAGCTCGAACTGGCCCGTTCCCTCGGCGCGGACCACGCCTTCTCCTCCGAGATGACCACCATTCTGCGCGACACTGCCGGCATCACCCTGGATCACGGCTACGATCTCATCTTCGAGATGTCGCGCGACTCGAAGATGCTCGGCCTCACCGGCACCATCGCCGCCGTCCGCGGCGACATCCGCTATTCCTTCCTCTATGGCTATACCACCTCCAACGACGTCAACCTCACGGAGCTCTATATGAAAGAGGTCACGCTCACGCCGTTCTTTCTCACGCTGTTCATCCTGCCGCGCGCTGTCAGCGTCATGCCGCGCCTCGCGCTCCAGCCGCTCATCACGGACATCTACCCGCTCAGTGAGGTCTCCCGCGCCTATCACGCGCAGACCTCCGGCACCAGCATCCGCAACATCATCCGTCTTTGACCCATTTCTTCCGGTGTACGCCCCGCATCCACCGGAATTTTTTGCTTTCTCTGAGAATATTTCCTCCTCCACCGCAAACACTAGAGCTATACTTCACTAGAGGAGGTCATCTCTTGAAACATTTCCTTCATCCGTCCCGGCTGCTTCTGGCCGTGCTGCTCGTGGCCGCGCTGGTCTCCGCCGCAGGAGCCGCCAACATCCGTGTCGACAGATCCTCTGTCTACTGCTTCTCCGCCGGCGACTTTGCCGATCCCGCGCGCGGGATCTATGTCGACGCCGTCCCCTCTGCGTCCACAGGGACGCTCTGCTATGGCGAGCGCACCCTCTGCGCGGGCGACGTGCTGCCCGCCTCCGCGCTGGACGCGCTCGAGTTCCGCCCGGCCTGTGCCGAGGAGACCGACTGCACCCTCACCTATCGCACCATCATGGACTCCGGTCTCGGCGCGGCGGAGACGCTGAAGCTCCAGCTCGTGAGCAAAAAGGACACCACGCCCATCTGCACGGACGTGCAGATGGAAACGTACAAGAACATCGCCAACACCGGCGCGCTCGCGGCCTCGGACGAGGACGGCGACGCGCTCACCTATCAGATCGTCCGCGCGCCGAAGCGCGGCACCGTTGAGCTCGCGGACGACGGCAGCTTCACCTACACGCCCGCGCACAATAAAGTCGGCCGCGACAGCTTCGTCTACACGGCGACCGACCCGGCCGGAAACGTCTCCAACGAGGCGCGCGTCAAGATCAGGATCGTCAAGCCCACCGACGCCGCCGCGTTTGCCGACCTGGCCGGCGATCCCCTCGAATACCGCGCCATGGCGCTGAAGGACATGGGCGTCTATGGCGGACGGCAGATCGTCGGGCAGCTCTGCTTCGCCCCGGACGAGACAGTCTCGCGCGGCGAATTTCTCGTCATGGCCATGCGCGTGCTCGGCATGGAGCCGGACGCCGCCGTCCTGACCTCCGGCTTTGCCGACGAAGCGGCCACCGCCGCGTGGATGCGCCCCTATATCACGGCCGCCTATCGCAGCGGCGTCATCTCCGGCGTCAGCGCGGAGACGGGCATGGAGTTCCGACCCAATGCCGCGCTCACCAAGGCAGAATGCGCCGTCATGCTGCAAAATATGCTGGATCTTCCGCAGCCAGACACACAGCCCGTCTTCTCCGTGGAGGAGGGCGAGTGCATCGCGAGCTGGGCCGTGCCCTCTGCCTCCGCGCTGCAAAGTGCCGGGCTGGAGCTGACGCCGCTGGCGGACGGCACGCTCACGCGCCGCGAATGCGCCGAGCTGCTCTACCAGCTCTCCACGCTCTGCCAACAGGACGTGCTCGACCATTTCCGCTGGGACAGCTGACCCTGCGCACGAAACGGCTCCTTCCGCCTGGAAGGAGCCGTTTCTCTGTCTGTATTTTTCCGCCGCGCCTCTTGCTTTTTCCGTGCTTTTTCACTATAATGTGCTAAAATTCTTGCAAGGAGCGCGAACCACCATGCTGATCACTGTCAGAGCCTATCAGCCGTCTGACCTGCCCGATATGATCCGGATCTGGAACGAGGTCGTGGAGGACGGCGTCGCCTTTCCGCAGGAGGACTGCCTGAACGAGCAGACCGGCGCGGAATTTTTCGCCAGACAGACCTACACCGCCGTCGCCGAGGCGGACGGCAAGGTCCTCGGCCTCTACATCCTGCACCCCAACAACGAAGGCCGCTGCGGCCACATCTGCAACGCGAGCTACGCCGTCGAGCGCACAGCGCGCGGCCTGCACCTCGGCGAGGCCCTGGTCTCCGACTGTCTCGCGCAGGGCAGGGCGCACGGCTTCGGCGTCCTGCAATTCAACGCCGTCGTCGCCACGAATGTCCACGCGCGGCACCTCTATGAGCGTCTCGGCTTCACCCAGCTCGGCACCATCCCCAAGGGCTTCCGCATGAAGGACGGCCACTTTGAGGATATATGTCCCTACTACCATGAGCTATAAAAACCGCCCCATCCGCGGATGGGGCAGTTTTTGTTTTTTATTCGGAATAATCCATCGAAATAGGCCGGGTAGCGAAGGCATTCAGCCCCTGTCCGGCACGTGTCCCGGCGAGATATTCATAATACCCCTGGCTGCCGATCATCGCGCCGTTGTCGCCGCAGAGCTTCAGCGGCGGCTTGTAGAGCGCCGCGCCGAGCTTGGCGCACTCCCGTTCAAATTCCCCGCGGATCCACGAATTCGCGGCCACGCCGCCCGCGATCGCGAGCTTGCGGTACCCGGTCTCGCGCAGCGCCTGCATCGTCCGCGGGACGAGCATCTCGCTGACCGCCTTGGAAAACGACGCGCAGAGCGACGGCACGTCGATCTCCTCGCCCTTCTGCTCATGCTGATGGATGAGGTTCAGCGCGGCGGTCTTCAACCCGGAGAACGAAAAATCGAGCGGATTGCCGCTGAGCTTCGTGTGCGGCAGCGGATATTTCTCCGCGTCGCCGGTCTGCGCCATGCGGTCGAGCGCCGCGCCGCCCGGATACGGCATGCCGAGCACACGCGCCACCTTGTCAAAGCACTCGCCCGCCGCGTCATCGCGCGTCGAACCGAGGATGCGGAACTTCGTATAGTCCTGCACGTCGACGATCATACTGTGCCCGCCGGACACGACGAGGCAGAGGAACGGCGGCTCGAGCTCCGGATAGGCCAGATAGTTCGCCGCGATGTGTCCCCGGATGTGGTGTACCGGCACGAGCGGCACCCCGAGGCCCAGCGCCGCGAGCTTCGCGAAGTTCACCCCGACAAGCACCGCACCGATCAGCCCCGGCGCATACGTCACGGCCACGGCGTCGATGTCGCCGCGCGTGAGCTGCGCCTGCTCCAGCGCCTGATCCGCAAGGCCATAGATGGCCTCGATGTGCTTGCGCGACGCGATCTCCGGCACCACGCCGCCGTATAATTTATGCAGCTCCACCTGTGAGGAGATGCAGTCCGTCAGCACCTCGCGCCCGTCGCGCACGATGGCGACAGCCGTTTCGTCGCAGGAAGATTCGATCGCCAGTATGTTCATGCCGTCAAGTCCTTTCTGAGAATGTGCGCATCCTCCTTCGGATGGAAGTAATAATTGGGCCGCCGCCCGATCTCGGCAAAGCCGAGTGCAGTATAGAGGCGGATGGCCGCCTCGTTGGAGTCGCGCACCTCAAGCGTCAGCACCTCTGCGTCCTTTTCTGTCCGCAGCGCCGCACACAGCGCATTGACCAGCGCCGCCGCAATCCCCTGCCGCCGGTGCTCCGCGCCAACGGCCAGATTCATCATATCCGCCTCGCCGAGCACGGTTTGGCTCCCGATGTAGCCGAGGACCGTCTCGCCCTCCGCCGCCACGAGCCAGAGGCTCAGCTCGTTTTCCAGTTCGCGTGCGAGTACCTGCTCCGGCCACGGGTCGGAGAAGCACGCCCGCTCCATCGCCGCGACCTGCGGCACATCCGCCGCGGTCATGGCCCGAATGTTCCAGTTCATTTCGCTGCGTACCAGCTTTCTCCGATCTTGGCCTCGGCCAGCAGCGGCACCTTCAGCGTCATCACGTGCTCCATCTGTTCCGTCACGAGCTTTCGCACCGTCTCGGCCTCCTCCACCGGGCACTCGACGATCAGCTCGTCGTGCACCTGCAAAATGAGCCGCGCGCGCAGCTTTGCCTGGCGCAGCGCCGTGTCGACATGGAGCATCGCCAGCTTGATGATGTCCGCCGCCGTGCCCTGGATCGGCGTGTTGAGCGCCACGCGCTCGCCGAACGAACGGATGTTGAAATTGCTGCTCTTCAGCTCCGGCAGGTCGCGCCGCCGGCCGAAGAGCGTCGTCACATAGCCGTCTTCCTTCGCCTTCGCGACGATGTTCTGCATATACGCGCGCACGCCGGAATAGTTCGCGAGGTACGACTCGATATACGCCTTGGCCTCTTTGCGCGTCACGCCGATGTCCTCGGCAAGGGAAAATTCCGAAATGCCGTAGACAATGCCGAAGTTGACGGCCTTCGCGTGCCGCCGCTGCAGCGGCGTGACCTGCTCCGGCTCCACGCCGAAGACCTGCGCCGCCGTCGCCGTGTGGATATCGAGCCCGGAGCGGAAGGCCTCCTGCATCTGCGCGTCCCCGGCGATATGCGCCAGCACGCGCAGCTCGATCTGACTGTAATCCGCGTCGACAAAGACGCAGCCGTCCGCCGGGACAAACATCCGGCGGATCTCGCTGCCAAGCTCCGTCCGCACGGGGATATTCTGCAGATTCGGCTCCGTAGACGAGAGCCGCCCCGTCGCCGTCACCATGTTCTGAAACGTCGTGTGGATGCGCCCGTCGTCCGCGATCTGCTTGACGAGCCCGTCGGCATACGTCGATTTCAGCTTGGCCAGCATCCGGTAGTCCAGAATGGCCTGGATGATCGGGTGCTTATTTTTCAGCTTTTCGAGCACATCCGCGTTCGTGGAATAGCCGCTCTTCGTCTTTTTCATCGCGGGCAGGCCGAGCTTTTCAAACAGCAGCTCGCCGAGCTGTTTCGGCGAATTGATGTTGAATTCCCCGCCTGCATAACCATAAATGATGCCCTGACAGGCCGCGATCCGCTCGGAGAGCATATTCCCGAACGCCACCAGCGCCATCTGGTCGACGAGCACGCCCGCCGTCTCCATCCGCGCCAGCACCGCGCAGAGCGGCAGCTCCATGTCATAATACAGCTCCTGCATCCCCTGCGCTTCCAGCTTTGCGGGCAGCACATCATAGAGCGCCGCGACCGCCGCCGTCCGCGCGAACAGGTTCGATGCGACCGCCGCCTCGCCCAGCTCCTTCTCGTCCGCGAGTCCGATCTGACTCCCGCAGTACTGCACGAACATCCGGCCGACCGTATAGCTCCCCTGCGTCGCGTCGAGCAGATAACCCGCCAGCGCCGTGTCAAAGCAGAAGCCCTCGATGGGCAGTCCCTGCTCCAGCAGCGCACGCATCGTCTCCTTGACGTCGTGCGTCACCTTCCGGATGTTCCCCGCGCAGAGCCCGCGCAGGAACGCTTCATATCCCTCGCCAAGCTCCTTCCGCGAAAAGAGCCATGCGGTATCTCCGTCATCCATGACCGCCACAGACGCGAGATCGGCGGAAAACAGCAAAAATACCCGCTCCTTTTCCGCAAACTGCCGCAGCAGTGCCTCGGTCCGCGCCGCATCCGTCACGATCTCAGACGTACACATCTCCTCGCAGACCTCCGGCTCCGCCGGCTTCGGCGGATGGAGATGATAACGCGCGGCCAGGCGCGAAAATTCGAGCTTCTGGAACAGCGCCCACAGCGCATCGTTGTCCGCCTCGCGCACGAGGCAGTCCTCGGGCCGGAAATCGACCGGCGCTTCGCAGCGGATCGTCGCAAGACCGTAGGAGAGGTAGGCATTTTCGCGTCCGGCCTCGAGCTTTTTGCGCACCGAGTCCTTCAAGTCGTCCAGATGCGCATACACGCCGTCCAGCGTGCCATACTGCACGAGCAGCTGCGTCGCCGTCTTCGGGCCGATGCCCGCCACCCCCGGAATGTTGTCCGAGCTGTCACCCATCAGGCTCTTGAGGTCGATCATCCGGATCGGCGCAAAGCCGTATTCCGCCTCAAAGACCTCCGGCGTATAGAGCGTCGCGTTCGTCTGCCCGCCGCGGCTCACGACGAGCTTGACCGACACGTGCTCCGCCACGAGCTGCAAACTGTCGCGGTCGCCCGTGACGATCACACAGTCCCAGCCCGACGCAGCGCAGATCTTCCCCGCCGTGCCGAGGATGTCGTCGGCCTCCCAGCCCTCACACTCGAAGATCGGGATGTTCATCGCGCGCAGCACATCCTTCATCAGCGGCATCTGCTGCGCCAGCTCCTCCGGCATCGCGTGCCGCGTGGCCTTGTAGCCCTCATATTGCAGATGGCGGAACGTCGGCGCCTTGAGGTCGAACGCCACGGCCAGCGCATCCGGCTGTTCCTCGTTCCGGAGCTTTTCCAGAATGTTCAAAAATCCAAAAATCGCATTGGTATACAGCCCCTCGCGGGTCGTCAGCAGCCGCACGCCGTAGAACGCGCGGTTGATGACGCTGTTCCCATCCAAAATCATCAGCTTCATCGCAAAAGCTCCTTTTTCATGATCCAGGGCAGCACCGCACAATTCGGCAAACCGTGCTGACATGACCGTGTGGTTCTGCCCAAAGTAGTGTATCACAGATCCGCAATTCTTGCAATCCGCCGGACCCCCGCAGGCAAAGAAAAAAGCACCATCGCACTGCAAAACCGTCATTCGTGACAAATAATGTATATAATTTTCAGGTTATCAGTATTTACTTCTTGCAAAACTACAATCCAGACGTTATAGTAAGTTTCAGAGAAAAGAGAAAAAGAAGGAGCTTTCCGCCATGAGAGACATCGCCAGATTTTTTGCCCGCTACCAGATCGACCCGGACGACCTGCTTTATCTCACCCGTGAAGAACAGCGCACCGCGCTGCATCTGATCAATGGCTCCGTCGTCACCACCAGCATCCCGCAGAAGGAGATCCGCGCCTGGCTGGACAGTGAGATGTTCATCAATATATGCAAAGGCGTCACGGTGCGCAAGGATCAGATCGTCGACATCAGCCGCAGCGGCGTCTATACCATGACCGATGGGCGGACGTTCCAGGGCCGTCAGCGGCACCTGACCGAGCACATGCTGCTCCGGCGCGAGCTTCTTCCCCTTATGGCCTCGGCGGAGGGCAATGCGCTGCCGATGACCCTTCTGGAAAAGTGCACCCTGATGGATACGTTCCCGCTCGCCTTCTGCGTCATCGAGATGACGTTCGACGCAGAAGGCCACGGCATCGACTTCATCTTCCGCTACTGCAATCCCATGATGGCCGTGGTCGAGGGTATGCCCGTGGAGGAGATGCTGGACCATTCGTTCTACGAGGTCTTCCCCGACGGGGACCGGAAATGGCTCGTCAGCTATGCCGATGTCGCCCTCAACGGCACCCATCATACGCTCCGCGACTACAGCCGCGAGATCGAGCAGAATCTGACCATCTACTGCTACCAGCCGCAGCCCGGCTACTGCGCCTGCATGTTCCTCTCCGAGGAATAAACCTTCCGCGTTCCGCCGCAGCGGAAGCCTCCCTTGTGTAAAGGGAGGTGTCAGCGAAGCTGACGGAGGGATTGTCGGGTGGGCCATGCCCGCCCGCCGCGGCGGGCAGAATACAAAAAGTATCCCCGTCCCGGATGTGGGACGGGGCATTTTTATGGCAGATCAAATTCACGCTCGAGCAGCTCGCGCACCTGCTTCAGGTTCTTCCGGTTGTATTCCAGCTCGCCGTTGTCGAAAAACAGCGCTGCGCTGTAGATGATGGCCCGGACGATGAACGTCTTGCGCCTGCGCACATCCGGCGGCATCTGCACCTCCTCGCAATACCGCGACACGACCTCGTAGGTCTTGATGCTCATCTGCCCGCGCAGCACGCGGTATTCCTCGTCGCAGTCCTGAAAGCTCTGCATCACGATCCGGCGGAACGCCGGATGCTCCGTCAGAAATCGGATATAATGCATGCTCACCTGGACCAGCTGCTCCCGCGCGCTCGCGTTTTTGTACTTTTCCAGCACCACGCGCTGTTCCGCATCATACTGCCGGTTGATGTAGCCGAGGATCTCCGCGATGAACTCGTGCGAATCCTTGAAGTGCTTATAGGGAGCCGCGCACGACACGCCGCAGGCCTTCGCCACGCGCCGCGTGGAAAAGTGCTGCACGCCATATTCGTTCAGCTCCTCCAATCCGGCAAGGATCAGCGTCTCCCGCGTGCTTTTCCCGCGCCTATTTTCAGTTGCTTCCATAGATACCCTTCTCCTGCCAGTTTTTTATTTATTTTACGCAATTTTTCATCTCCCGTCAATCAAAATTTCAGTAAACGTCAGCTTGACTAACTACGAAATAATGGTATAATTGTGAAAGGTTATCACGGTTATCATCGATAGCTTTATCTTTTTCCACATTGGTTATCGGTGATAACTTAAAAAACGTCCATTGGTTATCAGTGATAACGAAATTCATATTTTGGAGGAACCTATTATGTCGGATAAAGTTTTTCAGGCCATCGCAGAGCTGATCGCGGAGCGCAACGACTCCAATCCCGCCGAAGTCACCCGTGACACCCGCTTTCAGGATGTCGGCATCGACTCGCTCGACACCGTCGAGATGCTGATGAACCTCGAGGACAAGATCGGCGTCGAGGTCGAACTGTCGCAGAAGGTCGAGACCGTCGGCGAGCTGGTCGACTATGTCGTCTCGCATGCGGAATAAGCCATGATCCATACTGAACTTTGCGATCTGCTCGGCATCGAATACCCGGTCTTTCAGGGCGGCATGGCGTGGATCGCCGATGGCAAGCTGGCTGCAGCCGTGTCGAACGGCGGCGGCCTCGGCGTCGTGGCCGCGGGCAACGCCCCGGCAGATTACGTCCGCCAGCAGATCCGCATCGCCAAATTCCTGACCGAAAAGCCCTTCGGTGTCAACATCATGCTGATGAGCCCGTTTGCCGACGAGGTCGCACAGGTGGCTGCGGAGGAGCGTGTCGCCGTCGTGACGACCGGCGCGGGCAACCCCTCGAAATACATGCAGCTCTGGAAGGACGCCGGGATCAAGGTCATCCCCGTCGTGGCCTCCGTCGCGATGGCGAAGCTGATGACCCGCCTCGGCGCGTCGGCCCTCATTGCCGAGGGCGGCGAGAGCGGCGGCCACGTCGGCGAGCTGACGACGATGGTGCTCGTCCCCCTGGTCTGCGACGCGACCACGCTGCCGGTCCTGGCAGCGGGCGGCATTGCAGACGGCCGCGGCTTTGCCGCCGCGATGATGCTCGGCGCCTGCGGCGTCCAGATGGGCACGCGCTTCCTCTCTGCCGAAGAGTGCAACATCCATCCTACCTATAAAGAAAAGATCCTCAAGGCGGGCGACCTCGCCACCATGGTCACCGGCAAACGCCTCGGCCATCCCGTGCGCAGCCTCCGCACCGCCTTTGCCCGGAATTACAGCAAGGCCGAATACAGCGCCATGCCCGATGACGAGCTCGAGCAGCTCGGCGTCGGCACGCTGCGCAAGGCTGTGCAGGACGGCAACCTTGAGGAAGGCTGCTTCCTCTCCGGCCAGATCGCGGCCATGGTCACGAAGATCGAGCCCGCGGCGGACATCGTCCGCAGCGTCGTCGAGCAGGCCGAGCCCATCCTGAGAGGAGCCGCGAAATGGGTAAAATAGCCTTCGTCTTCTCCGGTCAGGGCGCGCAGTATTCCGGCATGGGCCGCGAGCTGGCGGACCGTTCCCCCGCTGCCCGCAGCATCTTCGCGGCGGCGGATGCCCTCCGCCCCGGCACGTCGGCGCAGTGCTTCTCCGCCTCGATGGATGAGCTCTGCGAGACGAAGAACACGCAGCCCTGCATGTTCGCCGTCGAGCTGGCGGCAGTCGCCGCGCTGCGCGAGGCCGGCATCCGGGCCGACATGGCCGCTGGCTTTTCCCTCGGCGAGTTGGCCGCGCTGACCTACGGCGGCGCAATGGATTTTGAAACGGGATTTTCGCTTGTCTGCCGCCGCGCGGAACACATGCAGCAGGCCGCCGAGGCCCGCGACACCGCAATGGCCGCCGTGCTGAAGCTCGCACCTAGCGCCGTCCGCGCCCTCTGCGCGGATTTCGCCGAGGTCTACCCCGTCAACTTCAACTGCCCCGGCCAGATCACCGTCTCCGCCGCTGCGGAGCAGATGCCCGCGTTCCTCGCGGCAGTCAAGGCCGCCGGAGGCCGCGCCATCCCGCTGAAGGTACGCGGCGGCTTCCATTCGCCGTTCATGGCAGAGGCTGCAAAAGCGTTTGCAGCGGATCTTGCCGCCGCGAAGCTGAACGCCCCCGCGCTCCCGGTCTACGCCAACCGCACGGCGCAGCCCTACGGGGCCGATGTCGCCGGGATGCTCGCCGGACAGATCGACCATCCCATCCTCTGGGAGGACTCGGTCCGCGCGATGATCGCCGCCGGAGCCGACACGTTCCTCGAGCTTGGCCCGGGCCGGACGCTCTGCGGCCTGATTGCGAAGACGGACGCCTCTGTCCGCACGTTCGCGGCAGAAAAGACCGAAGATTTTGAAAAGCTCCTACAGGAGGTCGCCCCATGCTGACAGGAAACGTAGCACTCATCACAGGCGGCTCGCGCGGCATCGGCGCGGCCTGTGCCAGAAAGCTGGCCTCTCTCGGGGCCGATATTGCCGTCGTCTACGCGGGCAACGCCGAAAAGGCGAACGAGGTCTGCGCCGCGTGCGAAGCGCTCGGCGTCCGTGCCCGCGCGTACCAGTGCAACGTGGCGGATTTTGACGCCGTCAAGCAGACCGTTGCCGCCGTCAAGGCGGAGCTCGGCAGTGTCGACCTGCTGGTCAACAGCGCCGGCATCACGCGCGACGGCCTTGTCGCCGCAATGTGCGAGGCAGATTTTGACGCCGTGATCGACACGAACCTCAAGGGCACCTTCAACATGATCCGGCACTGCGCACGCCTGTTCCTGCGGACGGGCCGCGGCCGCATCGTGAACATCAGCTCCGTCGCGGGCGTCGCCGGCAACGCCGGACAGGCCAACTATTCCGCCTCCAAGGCGGGCGTCATCGGCCTGACGAAGTCCGTCGCGCGCGAGCTGGCCCCCAAGGGCATCACCTGCAACGCCGTCGCACCCGGATTCGTCGCGACGGACATGACCGCCGCCCTCGCC
>JABLTR010076479.1_pt1 | contig 11812 bp, 10 predicted proteins | sample 7160071 | NCBI WGS metagenome assembly JABLTR01 (sample SAMN14651230, study PRJNA627086) | human gut metagenome | isolation source: feces | host: Homo sapiens
AGTAATGATATATAATGGGGAAAACTAATGGAAAATTAATGTGAATGTTTCAGAAGGATGTGCTGGATCATTAGAAAGCGTAAAGAAAATAAATGTGTAATAATTATTTTTATCGTACTTATGGTTTTTGTTGCTTTTCACTGGTATACTTATAACCATAGAGAAAATGGTGACAGAATAAATGACAGCAGCGTAAATATAAGTGCTGGTGAAAATAACAGCATTTATCAGGAAGGATATAAAACTGAAGATAAATTAAACCTTAATATGGCAAGTGTCGATGAACTGGCCTCGCTTATGTATATCGGAAAAGATGAGGCTCAGAAAATAGTTGATTACAGAGAAAAATATGGAGAATTTAAAAGTATTGAGGATATATATAATGTCAGTGGACTTACTTCAAGAATTCGAAAGGTGATACTTGACTATACATATATTTAATTTTGATGCACTGGCGGAGGGTTATCAAATGGCGTATAAAATATTGGTTGTTGATGATGAAAAATTGATCGTAAAAGGAATAAAATTTTCGCTTGAACAGGACGGAATGGAAATAGATGTGGCTTATGACGGTGAGGAAGCTTTAAATCTTATCAAAAAGAATGATTATGATCTTGCTGTCCTTGATGTAATGCTTCCTAAGATGGACGGCCTTCAAGTATGCAGGGAAGTAAGAGAATTTTCTCAGATGCCCATAATCATGGTAACGGCAAAGGGAGAAGACATGGATAAAATAATGGGTCTTGAGTATGGCGCCGATGACTATATGACAAAGCCCTTTAATATACTCGAGCTTAAAGCAAGGATAAAGGCTGTTTTAAGAAGGACTACAGCTTCAAAAACAGAAAAGGCACCCGTGAAAAATGAGATACAGATAAGAGACCTTCTCATCGACCTGGACAGCAGAAGAGTATTTGTGGACGGCAAAGAGGCCTTCCTTACGGCAAAGGAGTTTGATCTTCTGGAACTTTTGATGAAAACTCCAGGAAAGGTATACAGCCGTGAAAAACTTCTGGATACAGTATGGGGATTTGATTATCCCGGAGATGTGCGTACCGTTGACGTACACGTAAGAAGACTTAGGGAAAAAATAGAAAAGAAACCAAGCGCACCTGAATACATCTTTACAAAGTGGGGAGTTGGCTATTACTTTGGTTAAAAGGAATATTAAGTTAAAATGGACACTGTTTATAACCTATGCGCTGATAGGAATATGTCCGCTTTTTATAGTCGCCCAGCTCACGCTCAATTCAGTTCAGGGATACTTTGTTGAGGAAAGGAAAAAGGAGCTGCTGCTGCAGGCCAATGTCGTTTCAGGACATATCGGCATATCCGATTATATGTATGATGACAGCAAGGCGCTTCTTTTTGACTATGATATAAACCAGACAAGCAAACAGAGCGGCTATAGGATAATAGTCCTTGACCGTTCAGGTGTTGTTGTAAATGACTCCAATAAGACCGAGGAAGGCAAGGTCTATTTCCTGCCTGAGGTGGTAGAGGCTCTCAATAACAAGGATGTGGCCAGGGTCCAGAACAATGATACTATACATGCGGCCGTATCCATAGTTGATGACAGGTCAAACTGTATAGGAGTAGTGCTGGTATGCGGCTCCATAACTGATATAGGTGTTACTGTAGATGCCATAAGACAGAAAATATACAGCATAATAATAATGCTTATGGTGATCGTCTTTATGATAATAACATTCCTTGCGTGGTGGTTCACCAACCCTCTTAACCGAAGCATAGAGGTAATCAAAAAGATGGCTGAGGGACATTTCGACCAGAGGATAGAGGTAAATGATTTCCTGCATACTGAGCTGGCCGAACTGGCGGAGTCCAGCAATAATATGGCGGAAAAACTTGACCAGGTGGAGACAAGCAGACAGGAATTCGTATCAAACGTATCCCATGAATTAAAAACTCCCTTAAGTTCCATAAAGGTTTTGAGTGATTCTATACTCATTCAGGACCCGGATACCGTTCCCAAGGAGATGTATGTGGAATTTTTAAGGGACATAAATTCTGAAGTGGACAGAATGACGGATATAATAAATGACCTGCTGACCCTTGTCAGGATGAATAGACAGGAAGTAGCCCTTAAACCCATGCTTATAAATCTGACGGACATGGTCGGGGATGTGGTAAAGAGACTTGAGCCCATAGCAAAGGCTAAAAACATAACTGTGGCGTATAACCGTGTAAAAGATGTTACAGCTGAGATAGAAGAAACAAAACTTTCTTTGGCTGTATCGAATCTTATAGAAAACGGGATTAAATACAATAACGAAGGCGGCAGGGTGGAAGTAACGGTTGACGCTGACCATCAGAATGCCTTTATAACCGTTGCTGATACAGGAATCGGCATAGCTGAAGATGAGATTGGAAAAATATTTGACAGATTTTACAGAGTCGATAAAAACCGAGACAGGGAGACCGGAGGAACAGGCCTTGGACTATCAATAGTACGTTCCGCTGTCCTTATGCACAATGGAAGCATAAAAGTCTCGAGCAAGGAAAATGAGGGAACGACTTTTGTTATCATAATCCCCCTCAAACAGAAATGAGGTCAGAGATGAATAGAAAAATCTTTAATCTGATTGCACTTATGGTCATGGCCATCACAGTTTTATCAGGATGCAGGCCGGAGCAGGCAGAACACGTTCCTGGAAATGATGGGGCGCCCCACTGCGAGATATATTATATCGATACCGCCAGCCAGAGCCTTAAATGCGAGGTCACGGCCATTGATGGAAAAAACCAGGAGGAGCAGGTATTTGACGCCTATGAAAAACTAAGCAGCGTACAGCAGACTGATGAAAGAAGATCAGCTGTACCCGAAGGCCTGGATATAAATTCTGTGTCCATTGACAGTGGGAGCCTGAGCGTGGATTTTAATGCCATATATAATACCATGGGCCTTGGTGATGAGCTTATTTTCAAGACAGCTGTGGTATATACGTTTACATCATTTCAGTTTGTAGACTATGTGTATATAACCGTTGACGGGCAGCCTTTGGAGATGACCAGCGGCCAGACTGTAGGAAAGCTTGGAAGAGACGATTTTGTTATGGATGGAAATATTTCCGCTGAGCCGACTAACTATGAGATACTGAATCTGTATTTTAAGAGTTCGGACGGTACAAGACTTGGCACGGAAATCAGGGAGGTCGAAGTAAATCCCAACCAGCCTATAGAAAGATATATTATCGAGCAGCTCATAGCTGGGCCTGAAAACAGCAGTCTTAAGAGCGTCATACCGGCAGAAACTAAAATAAGAGATATAAGTACAGCCGATGGAGTGTGCTATGTAGACTTAAGCTCTGAATTTGTGACAAAACAGAGCGGCTCAGAAAAGGACGCACTGGCGGCTGTCTACAGCATAGTAAATTCACTTGCTGAAATTGAGAGCATAAGTAAGGTGCAGTTCCTGGTGGAAGGAGAAAAATACGATAAATACGGGCATATAGTTGATCTTACAAAGCCTATTGAACCGAATTACGATATTACGTTTGAGTGAGCAGTGATGTTATGAAAAGGCCGTTTGTGTGGTTTGTCTGCGGACTGATGTCTGGAATAGTGTCCGCGGAATATATTGATACAGCTGGTTTTGCCGCTGTACTGGTCTTAGTTGTGGCGGCTTCTGTATTATTTGGCGTAAAAAACAGGGTCAGGGAATATTTTTATATACCGATTTTTGCTGTAATTGGATTTATACTCTGTCCTGCCATATCCGGGATCTATAAAGGTCCTGGGGATATCCTTGACGGAAAGGATGTATATGCCACCGGAACAGTCAGGTCAAGTTATATTACAGACAGCGGAAATACTGCCATAAGCCTTGAGACGGACAGGGTCATATATGATGAGGATGTATATGATAAAAGGATAAAAATATTTGTGACCTGTGAGAGGACAGATGTAAAGGCTGGCAATGTCATAAGAGTCAAGGGCAGGATATATGGATATGAAAAGCCTGATAATCCATATCAGACTGACTATGGCATGTATATGTTCTCAAACGGTTACAGCTGCAATATGTGGGCTGAAGAACTGGAAAATACAGGTGCCATGAACGGTTCTCTGATCTACCGCATAGAGACAGCCAGAGAGAAAGTAAATGAATTTTTCGACGGCATTATGCCTGAAAACGTATCTTCCGTAATGAAGGCTCTTACAACGGGATATAAGTACGATATAGATGATAATACAAGAGAAAATTATAAAAACATGGGTGTCAGCCATCTGCTGGCGGTATCAGGACTGCATGTTTCTGTAATAGCTGGAGCAGTGTTTTTGGTGCTTACAAAAATATTCAGAGGAAGCAGGAGAAAAGCCATGCCCTTTGCGGCAGCGTTCCTTATCTTGTATCTTTTCTTTACCGGAGTTTCACCGTCGGCGGTAAGGGCAGTTTTTATGACGATAACCATGTATTTTGGATATATAATAAGCCGTGGCACGGACAGGATCAATATTACCGCATTCAGTGCCTTTGTGATGCTGCTGGCAAATCCTCTTTATCTCTGGAATATTTCCTTTCAGCTATCCTATGCCGGCATAACCGCAGTTGCCCTGACTGAGGATATGATAAAAGACCATAAGGATATTGGGCCAGTTTCAAAGGTGCTGATGTTTTCACTGGGCGTATGGATAATGACATCGCCTTTGACAATGTATTATTTTGGCGGCATATCTCTCATTGCTCCTCTGTCCAATATTATTTTTGTTCCCTATCTCAGTTTTTCCACAGGACTTGGTCTTTTGGCTTCTCTATTGTCGATTTTTGACGTAAAAACTATGGGGACACTTATGGCAAAGACAGCCGGAGGAATGGTATGGTTATATAATACGATGGGAGACAGGGCCGGAACAGACGGCTTTTATTTAGATACACTTAAGCCGTCTGCTGCCGCAGTAATAGGTATATATGCTTTTATGCTGAGTGTCATATATTTTAGAAATAATAAAAAAGTACTGATGAGAACGATGACTGTTTTTATGGCAGCGGCAGCCCTATATATGACAGTCTGGATAAATAGGCCTTCTGAGATAGTGTTTTTCGACGCGGGACAGGGTGATGCCTCAGCAGTATTTGTGCCGGGTGAATTTACGGCGGTCATAGATGGAGGCCCGGAAGGCGGGGCGGAGAGCTCCGTAATACCATATCTGGAATCAAAATCGGGAAAGGCAGATATACTTTTTATAACCCATACGGATTCAGACCATGCGGCGGGAGCCATGGAGATAATAAACCAGGAGCTCACAAAAACCGTTGTTTTGTCAAAATACGCCGATGGTAAAAGGGCAAAAGAAATATCTAAGGCAGCAAAAGATAAGGGCATAGATGTGATATATGCCTCAGCAGGCGACAGCTTTGGCACGGATGAATGCAGGATAGAATGTCTCTATCCCATGGGAGATACCGCTGAAGATGAAAATGAGACGTCACTTGTTTTAAAATTTACAGTTGGAAAAACTGAGGCTCTTTTTACCGGAGATATAGATTCGGATAATGAGGATGAACTTTTGAAAAGTGATATAGACTGTGATATAATTAAAATAGCGCACCATGGCTCAGATACTTCATCTTCTGAGGAATTTCTCAGAAGGACAGGAGCGGACGCGGCGGTGATAGAGGCAGATGAGGATAATATTTATGGATTTCCCAGCAGTGATGTGGTCCAGAGACTTAACAAACTGGGGTTTGATACATATATCACCGGCCGTGACGGAGCAGTTGTGTTTTATCTGGATCAGAAAGGAAGTATTGAAGATATAAAAACCTTCAAAGAATAAGGAGAGAAACAAGATGAAGAAATTTGCTTTTTTTGTGGCATCGCTGATGCTTCTTTCAGGATGCTCTGCTGTCGGTGATAAGGTGAAAACGGAAGAAAAAAACGAAACAACTACAGAGCAGGACATGCCTGAAGAAAATACCGGTGACGATCAGGGCAAAACAGACGAAACATCTTCCGAAATGTATATAGAGCAGGCTCAGCTTAATGATGACGAGAAAAACATACTTAGTTTGATGGATGTAAAGAACAACGGTGTGATATGTGATTTTGTTGTGGATGAGAATGTGGAAAGCGTATACATAACGGTGTATAAATATAAAGACGGAGCCTGGAAAGAATATACGAGGGACAGCAGACTTTTTGCCGATACGGAAGGCAGGATAGGTCTTGCCTATGAGGACATGGGAAATGGCATGAAGACATCATTCCAGGGTGAACACGACAATGGAAGCACAGAGTTTTATCCTGATACGGAAGATATATATAACACAGGACGTATGCAGTCGACGCTCAATACAAGAGAAACCGTTGAATACAATAAGGAAATACCCGTTGCCATTCAGGTATATACAGGCGATAATGGTCCCTCATCTGTCAGCCTTGACAGCTTTTTTGAGCCGGATACATTAACTGGCTGTGCAGATGCCTATGTGGTGACCGTTGAATTCAGTGATCTTAGTCTGGATGAACATAGAAAGATGGAAGAGTCTGAAGAGAAAATGAAAGAAGAACCGGTCGATAAAATGAAAAAAGAAGATACTGAAGAAAACAAGGAAGAACAGAGCGAACAGAAAGAACAAAGCGGACAAAACGGGCAGAACGAACAAGAGAAAACGACAGAAGATCAGATGCAGAGGGCATTATAATGGCTAAATTGGATTTGAAAAAGGAAATAAAGAAGTGTTATTTTCTGTGGGGAGAAGACAGCTTTACCAGGAGGGCTGCGGAGGAAAAGATAAAAAAGGCTGTGATCGATGAGGCTGCGGAGATGATGAACATGTCCGTGTTCAATGACATGAAGACCACCGCTGGACAGATCATAGAGGCTGCAGAGACTACTCCTTTTCTCAGTGAAAAGAGGTTCATACTGGTCAAGGACTGTGGATTTTTCTCAGAGGGAAAGAAAGCTGAAAGCGACCTTATGGCGGAATATATACAAAATATCCCGGATACGGCCTGTGTGGTCTTTTCTGAGGAAAAGGCCGATAAAAGGCTCAAGCTCTATAAAGCCATCGAGAAAAATGGTATGACGGCTGAATTCAGCAAGTTAAAGGACAATGACCTGGCATCACTGGCGGAAAAGAAGCTTACAAAAAGCGGGCTCAAAATACCAAAAAACCTATGTGTATATATGGTCAGAAACTGTGTGGACGCTGAGATGCTCAGGGGAGAGTGTGAAAAGCTCATAGCATATATGGATGGCAGGAGCGAAGTTACTTCAGAAGATATAGACGCTGTTTGTGTAAAAAATTCTGAGACCAGGGTATTTGACCTGGTGGATGCTATGGTTGCCGGAAAGACGGAAAAAGCACTGGAGATATACAGGAACCTTCTGGCGCTCAATGAGTCGCCCTTTATGGTATTATCCCTCATAACAAGACAGTTCAGGATAATACTTAAGTGCAAGAGCCTTTCTGAAAATGGATATTCAGGAAATGATATAGCAAAAAAAATAGGTACAGCGCCATTTGTGGCAAATGCCGGGGTTAGACAGAGCAGAAGTTTTACCTATGACACCCTTAAGAAGGCGCTCAATAAATGTATAGATACGGATTATAACATCAAAAGCGGAGCCCTGGATGCAGTTTCAGGCATAGAGGTGCTCATAGCGGAGGGGGCCTATTGATTTTTTCAGAAAGTTTTGTGATATGAGGCATATAATTTAACTAAAAGTTGATTATCAGCCGGAGTATTATTATGAACAGAAAAAAGAAAAGATGTATAGGTGCTGTTATGGCAGCGTTCGGCCTGGGTATGCTCATAGCTGGCTTTGTGCCGGTATGGGGGATAATAGCCGCAGTCATACTTACGGCTGTGGGCATATATATGCTTATGGATAACGACTGCTAAAAAATATGATAGAGGATAAATGAAAAAGAGGCCATTGTTATAAAACAATGACCTTTTGTGTTCATATATGAAAGGTAGCGTGCTTTTAGATAGCGCGTGTTACTTTACCGGAACGGAGGCATCTTGTGCAGATGTAGATTGATCTGATTGTTCCGTTATCGTTGATTTTAACCTTTTTTACATTGGGTTTCCAAGTTCTGTTTGCGCGTCTGCTGACCTGACTACGATTGATGCTGATTCTGTGTCCGGTACGCATACTCTTTTCACAAATTTCACACTTTGCCATTTATTACACCTCCTAGTTGCTATTGCGTGACATAACAAAAGTATATTATCAGAAATGGAGCGATTTTGCAAGAAGTTTTGAAAGTTTTCCGTAAAAAATTTTTGTTATCCAGGAAAACATACAAAAAATACGGCACCCCATGTATTTCTAACATTTTTTTTACGATTATTATATAACGAGTAAAAAATGTTTTTATTTTTACCATAAAAGTGGTATAATATATAAGACTATAAGATTTAGGAGGTAGGGAAAATGTCAGCAAAACTTGAAAATCAATACGGAACGATCTCCATTGAGAATGAAGTTATAGCCAGAGTTGCTGGCCTTACGGCGTTAGACTGCTACGGCATAGTCGGTATGGCCGCTAAAAATGTTAAAGACGGCATCGTACAGCTGCTCAAACGTGAAAGCCTTACTAAAGGCATCAAAATCAGCGTGAATGAAGACAAAATAAGTATAGATATGCACATTATCGTTGAATATGGCACAAATATAACCGCCATCGCTGAAAATACCATCAGCACAGTCAAATATAAGGTGGAGACTGTCTGCGGTATTGACGTGGAACAGGTTAATGTGTTTGTCGAAGGCGTGCGCGTCGACGCCTGAACTAAGGAGGACTTTCGGTGAGTGTAACAAGTATTAATGGTTTATTGCTAAAAAGAATGATTATTTCCGGAGCCAACAACCTTAATTCTAAAAAGGAAACGGTTGACTCTCTTAATGTATTTCCGGTTCCCGACGGCGATACGGGTACAAATATGTCCCTTACGGTGCTTGCCGCCGCAAGAGAAGTTGAAAAGAGCCAGTCCCTCAGCGCAGGCGAGATAGCAAAACTTGCTTCAAACGGCTCATTAAGAGGCGCAAGGGGAAACTCAGGCGTTATCACTTCTCAGCTTTTCAGAGGATTTGCCAGGGAGCTTGAAGGCGTTAGCGAGGCTGACACAGTTGCATTGGCGAAGGCGACCGCAAAGGCCGTTGAGCCTGCTTATAAGGCCGTTATGAAGCCTAAGGAAGGAACTATACTTACGGTGGCAAGGATAATGAGCGAGAGCGCCCTTAAATACTGCCACAAAACAACAGACATAACAGAATTTATAGAGGCCGTTATAAAGGACGGACATGCCATACTGCTTCAGACAAAGGAAATGCTTCCTGTACTTAAACAGGCAGATGTTGTGGACGCAGGCGGAATGGGACTTCTTTTCTTCCTTGAGGGAGCGCTGAAGGTTATCGGAAGCGATGTTGAGGTTAAGGTTGAGGAAGCTTCATCATCAGCCCCGAATAAGGAATATGCTGCCCTTGCCTCAGTGGACAATGAGAGCATCACATTCGGATACTGTACAGAATTCTTTATAAATGTAAAAAATGCCCCTGAATCCACAGTGGGAGGACTTAAAAACTATCTCAGCTCAATAGGTGACAGCCTTGTTGTAGTTGCTGATGATGAGATAATAAAGGTACATGTCCATACGGATCATCCCGGTATGGCCATTGAAAAGGCCCTTACTATCGGAAGCCTTTCAGGACTTAAGATCGACAACATGCGTGAACAGCATACAAATAAGATCGATTTTAATGCAGAGAGCAAACCCGTAAAGGCTCAGGAAGCTCCTGCACCTAAAAAGGAGCATAAGGAAACGGGATTTATTTCAGTGTGCGCTGGTTCAGGCCTTGCTGACATATTCAGAAGCCTTGGAGTAGATGTTATAATCGAAGGCGGACAGACCATGAATCCCAGTACAGAGGATATACTTAATGCCATAAATGAGATCGATGCCGATAATATAATCGTTATGCCAAACAACAAGAACATCATCCTTGCGGCAGAACAGGCAAAGAACCTCACAGAAGACAAAAAGGTATATGTTATCGGAACAAGATCAGTTCCCGAGGCAATATCAGCAATGCTGTGCTATAATGCCGAGGAAGATATAGAAGATGTTATTGAGGAAATGAATGAAGCCATCCAGAATGTTAAGACAGCTTCCGTAACATACGCCGTAAGGGATACAAAGATCGGCGACAAGGAGATCGTAAAGGGAGATATCCTTGGTATGCTCAATGATGATATAGCCGTTGTCGGAAAGGACGTAACAGAGGCCACAAAAGAGCTCATTATGAAGGCCGTCGACGAGGACAGCGAGATAATAAGCATTTATTACGGATGCGATGCCACAGAGGAAATGGCTCAGGAGATAGGAGACTTTGTAGAGGAGAAATTCCCTGACTGTGACGTTGAGATCCATGCTGGAAACCAGCAGCTTTATTACTATATTATTTCCGTTGAATAATAAGCGTATTTTAAGGGTGCCGGCAAAAAGGCACCCTTTTATAAAACCGGAATAAAATTTGCAAAGGCCAGAGCTGAGGCGGTTTAAAACCGTACTCATGGTCCCAGCTGAATGATGAAAGCCTGAGGGCGTCTTAAAGACGCCCTTTTTATATCTTATTTAAAAATTATGAACAAAACTTAAGGAAAGAGGGTGGTGCCATGCTTGAGACAGATATACCCGTAAGTGAGATAAAGGGCATAGGAGAGGGCAGAGCTAAGGCTCTGAAAAAACTGAATATAGTGAGCGTATCTGATGTGCTTTCCCATTATCCCAGGGATTACGAGGACAGGAGCAGGGTAACACCCATAAAGGAGCTCATACCGGATGAGAGCGCCGTTATAGTGGTTCAGTTAAAGGATGAAGCTAAGACCACATACTTTGGAGGCATGGCCATAACAAAGGCCAGGATATACGATGAAAGCGGCAGTATAAGCGCCGTATGGTATAACCAGCCCTATGTAAAAAATAATATAAAGCCGGGATATAAATATGCATTCTTTGGCAAGCTTATCGTAAAGAAAAACGGAGCCCGGGAAATACAGTCACCGGAAACTGAGAGGCTGGAAGGTGATGAGTGGCAGGGCGGCATAATACCCATATATCCGCTGTGTGCCGGACTCAGCCAGAAGGTGTTCAGGAAAATAGTATATGACGCTTTGAAATTGTCGGAAGGACGTATCAAGGACTATATACCCTTTTCCATAAGGAAGAAATATAAACTGGCCGGAAGGGCCTTTTCCATAAAAAATATCCATATTCCTGAAAGTCTTGAATCCTATGGCATAGCCAGGGAAAGACTTGTATTTGAGGAGCTTTTTATGCTCCAGACGGCGCTTTTAAGACTTAAGAGCGAAAATACGGCGGATAAAAACGGCATAAAGATGGAAAAAACAGATATGACGCCGTTTTTTGATTCACTGCCCTTTAGTTTTACTAATGCCCAGAAAAGGGTATTTGATGAAATAAGCGGGGATATGGTATCGGGAAAGGTAATGAACAGGCTGGTGCAGGGAGATGTGGGAAGCGGTAAGACAGCCGTTGCCATGGCCGCTGCCTATATGGCGGTGAAAAATGGTTTTCAGGCCGTTATGATGGCTCCTACGGAAGTTCTGGCTGCCCAGCATTATGAAAGCTTTAAGGCTGTATTTGAGCCCCTAGGAATAAAAATAGAGATAATGACAGGGGGACAGAAGGCCGCAAGAAAAAGGGAAGCGCTTTTAGCGGCAGCTTCAGGCGAGGCGGACATAATAGTTGGCACCCATGCCCTAATACAGGAAAAGACGGAATTTAAAAATATAGGACTTGTCATAACCGATGAG
>JABLTR010041973.1_pt1 | contig 11800 bp, 9 predicted proteins | sample 7160071 | NCBI WGS metagenome assembly JABLTR01 (sample SAMN14651230, study PRJNA627086) | human gut metagenome | isolation source: feces | host: Homo sapiens
GAGGGTTCGAATCCTTCACCCGCTGCCAAAGCTCCGAAGCCTTTAGCGATAAGGGTTTCGGAGTTTTTCTTTATTTTTCAATGGTTTGCAGGCGTTTTTGAAGTTTCATAAATGAGAGCTAAGATAACAAGTCGGATACTTAAAAATGCCATTTTGAAAAAGAAAATGCTAACAAAAATGCTAACGGATTTTCAAATGACATAGATAAGAGAACACCGCCCCTTAATAGGGCGGTGCTCTTCTTGTCGGCTTTATCAATCCCGTTCTAGCCCGGGTATATTTTCAAGCCGTACTCTTACTATTAGAACTACGAAATATAATGACTTAAAGCAGGACATTGCCTAAATATACAACAACGGCCCTTTTGTGCTCAAGAGTTCTGCTGCATTTCTTTTGTGAGATCAACAAATGGTAAATTGTAGGAAGGATAAGGAGAAAAATTGGTGAGCGTAGCAATTGCCACCCGTACATATCCTAGCAACAATGCCGGGGCGTTCTGTGATAACAGGCGTTCTAGCCTTTCTCCATCAAAAGTCCCAGGTTTCCATCTGAAATCAGCTCCATATGAGACTGCTGCATAAAAGGGATACTTTTTTGTCTTTTCTCCCACTAACACTTCTATTTCTACATAGGCAGTCGAGGCATCATCGTCTACACACCTTCGTGTACTGATGCTGGCGGGCATCTCGATTCCTCCGTCCTCATTTTGAAATCCTTCGTTTACTTGAAAGACTGCCTTTCTCATCACTGGAGTCTTAAATTGAAATGCGCTCGACTGCATATGTCTTTCACCTCAGTTTTATGCACAATCTTGAAACTCCGCCTCATGATACGAGAGGTTTGCAGGGCATTGTTCCGAATAGAAGTCCCGTTTCCCGCTCCATCTCTCACTGTGCAGCGGAAAGTACTCAATCGGTTTGAGCCTAGCTATGCCCCTGTAAGGGAGAGAACACTCCCTGGAACAAGGAGAATATATGTCAGTAAATACCGATTTCTCAGGCACCACAGGACTGAGAATTACGCCTTCTTCTGTTTCTTCTATAGAAAGCATTCTGTCGATTTCCTGTAAAAAGGCATCTCTGCGGGTGGCTGCAACCGGGTCTGGAGCTTTAAGCTGCTTACGGAAACACTCGCTCTCATTCCGGTTTAGCACAATCTTTCCGCTTTCATAGAACGGCATACCATTCCCTCCTTTTCACTTCAATCGAGCAAGCTGTCACAGTACGCTTTAAGCGTTTCTGCGTCGCAAAAATCCATGTACATAGCAACTGTTTCCGTATTCCTGTTCAACTCTGCATCTTCGTACACTTTAAAGCCCCGATTCTGATACCAAGAGACCTTTTCTCTCAATGCGTCCAATGCCAAAAATCGAATAGGTATCGACGTGCTATATTTATTCGCCCATTTGGTAATATATTCTAATACAGCCGTTCCATTACCGCGATTTTGATATTTTAAATCAATCGCCAGATAGTCAACTTTAACCGCAGAATACTTGTTCTCAGCAGAATCTACATTATAATCTTCATCTTCATAATCGAAAGTCGCAATACTGACCCTATAATGCCCGATTACGGCATCCTCTATACAGATCTCATAAGCATACGCCTGTTTTAATAACGACAAATAATATCCGTCTCTAATCTTTTTGTTGATGCTCCCATTTCCGCAGTTGAAGCCCTCCAGGTCAGGCTCCGCCTGAACTCTTTTAATCAAAAGTCTGTCCACTACAAACACCCGGCACTTTTTCTAAACTGGCTCTTTTCTGCTTGTTGTTTATTATCTTACAACAAAACATTCCAGTTTGTCTATTGCCTTTTAACACAAAAATAAAAAGGTGGGCTCTCCTGCTGTATCCCGCAACAAGTTTGCCCACCCAAGCACGCATATGTTTTACAATCTCACAGAACATCAGATGTGGATCTTCACCACCAGCCCCAGCCGTGCCATGGGGCGTCGCTGATGGTGTCCTCAGCGTATCCCGCCGCGTAATAGTATTTATCCTTCACCTCGTCGCTTACGTTCATCTGGTCGATCACATTGAGAACCTTTTTCTTTTTAGAGCCCGGTATAGTTTTCCCGTTCTCGTCCTTGTCGCCCTCAATGTCCACAGTAGCTGCACGGAACAAAATGTAGTTCTCTGGTGGGAGCCCGCTGTCCATTAGATCAGCAACCCAGCCTTCCGGCTTGAAGCTGCTGACACTTGCCTTTCCAACTGCATCTGCGTACTTATACGCATCTTCAAATACAGAAACACGTTTTTGTGTATCGAGATTCTGATACGCCGAGCTGTCCAGGATTTCGGAAAGGATTTCGTTTTGTGTGCGGCCTTGTATCGTGGCATATTGCACATACTGGCCCGCATTTAGGAAAATCTTTTCCCCATCAACTGTAATCTCCTTTTCCGGCCGTTCTGCTACAACTCCAGATTCCCCGGTCAACTCGTAAAGCCTCCGCGATTCACGGATAACAGGTGTTTCCGTGTTAGACGACGTGTAAGAGGGGTTCAAGAACTGGTTGAACGCCCTAGGAAGCATCGATCCGTTGCTCTCCTCACGGCCCCATGCGTCGATGTATGGGATCTGCTGATAGTCCCACCCAGGAGTCCGTGAGCTGGCCCGTCCGAGCTCATACTGCCAGTCGGTGGGCAACTCCAAATTCTTGTCCGTGTAGGTGGTCATGCGCTTATCTTCAATCGTCCGTTCGAGTTGCCCGAGCAAAGTATTGGTCAATCCGGCGGTGATAAAGTTTGTCAGAGAGTTCATCACCAGATCCACCAATGGTTGCTCCGAATACGAGATATTGGAAAGCTGGTCATCTACCCCCTGGAGCATGGACATATTCAGCAGCACATTAGAGGACGAGCCGAGCGCTGTCCAAAGGTCTTTCCATTGGAAGCCATTTTCCTCCCATGCTGTTCCAAGCTCCGCTCCCATGAAGAGCGGAACCGACGCCGGAGACGCCCAGTCCAGGGTAAAGTTAAAGCCTTTGGGAAGCCCGACAAGTTCCGTTAACCAGTCCGGCAGATAGATTGCATAGTCCTGTCGTCCGGACTGTTCGTCCAGTCTAGCCTCTTCCTCGTCGCTGGAACCCAGACCACTCAGAAACCCGGCTGCGCCCAAAACCGCACCAACGGCAAATAGTCCACTTCCTGTCAGGGTCTTTGACATGCTCCTGATAACTTCTGCGGAAGTGATATTCTCATTTCCGCGTGCTTTGCTTATACCCTTTACCGCCGTATCAATCAAGCCAAGCGGGCTGTATTCTACTGCCCGGACAGTCACATTGGCGGGCGTCCGGCGGAATGGCAGGCTTCCTTGCAATGCCGTATTGACGACCTTTTTGGGCAGTGTATCCGCTTTGCGGAAACCGATTGAGGCAATCATATCCGAAAAGGCGTTACTGTCCCGGAATGTTGCCTCCTGCGCCTCCCGCACGGCGTATGCCTGTGCCCGCTCTAAAAGCTCGTAATCCACATCCCCACTTTTGTATCGCTCCACGGTTATGCCGTTCGCCTTTAGGTATCGGGAAAGGGCGTCGGCGTATGCGGATTTTGCAAATACAATATCGCCTTTTTCCATTGCCCAGTTCGTCAACCGACGATATCCTTCAGGCAGTTTCCAAAGGAAATCCGTGCCCTTTCTCAGCAGATAGGCCGGGCTGTGCGGATCGGTTCCCCATGTACCGTTGTTCTTGAAGATAGTGCGTCGGTTATGGATGGCCGCCGGGACGCTTTTCCCGTTATAGGAGTATTTCTGCTCTCCCATGATCTCCGCCTGCGCTGCGTCGAACTCTTCTTTGGCCAGTTTATAAATCTCCCGGTCTCTGGTAAAGGAGGTAGTCCGCTCGAAGTCCATTCCCCGCTTCTGCGCCAACGCCTCGATTGCCGCCTGCACCTTAACCCGTCCGGTACGGACGCCCTTCATAATAAGGTTACCGCCTACGTTCCGCACCTGGGTCTTGATATTGCCTAACATATTGGTATAGCGCAGGGCGTTGAACTTGTCCAGCGGCGTAGACGGAATTTGGCTGGCTACGCTGTCGTAAATCTGATCCAGCACATCCGCGCGGCCTGCATTATCTGTTTGTCGGTCGTACTCGTCGATAAGGGCCTTGTCCACTACAATTTTATTTTTTCCGCCGAGCGCATCATTCAGATTGTCTACAATTCTCTCTACGGATTCAATCGTAGTTTTGGGGTCTGCATCCCGAAGTATCTTTGCCGCCTGCCCAAGCTGCCCTGCCGAAGTCAGTTCCGCCGCTACCCCGGCCAAGATGCGCCGCGCCCCGTTCATATCCCCTTGGGCCGCCAAAGCATCCGCCACCATCTTTGACAAAGGAACTATCTCCGGCGCCAGCTTGCGCCCCTCCTGGGCTCGTCCTAGAGCCTGCTCCACGGTGGAGCGGGCGTTGTCCAGTCCGGTGCTGAAAATGTCCTGCGCCTTTTGCAGTGTCTTTTTGTTGCTCAGCCGGAAATACTTCTCCGGGTCGAGCTGGAAATCCTCTTGAATGTCTGGATGTCTGGCGCGGTCGGTCGCAAGGTTCTTAGAAAAGCCCCGTTCGGTATCTCCGGTAAAATTGGCCCGCGCCGCGCCCACCGAGCTCTCCGGGCCCTGCGCCTGGGCCGGCCCGACGCCGGTCTGGTTCTCCACCGGCTGCCTCGCACCCTCCATGATGGTATCCAGCTCTTGGATGTACGCATCGTAATCCTGGAACGCCCCGGAAAACTGCGCCCGCGCGTTCTCCGGATCTGCCTTGTGGTAGCCCCAAACCAGAGCATTGAGTTCGTCATAAGTAATTGCGGCTTCTTCTGGGGTGAGATCCATGATGCTTTTCCCCGGAAACCTAGCGTCAACTACAAGATCGAGCAAGTCCATCGCCGTTTCACTGGAGCGATTCAAAAGGCGGGATTCATCAGATAAAAATCCATGATATGCCTCGTTATCCTGCTGCCGAAGCACGTGAACAGACTCATGGTACCCAACTGCATCCGCTAGTTCTGCCGGGACAGCGTCAGAAATATAGATTTTCCCTCCGTTTGTTACAGCCCACGCATTGGGGTTCCTAGCCTTTAATGCGGCGTCATCCACAATGAACACATCGCTGGAATACTGTTTTGCGCGCGAAGCCGCGTTTTGTGCCTGTGCAGACGGGGTTCTGATTATGTGTCCTTGGGCCCATGCTTCTGGCTGTTGTACTCGTCTGCCTTCCTCCAGAACTCCGCCCATTCTTCCTCGGTATGTTTCTTCGGAGCCGGGAGTTTCCGCCTGTAAAGAAGCTCCATGTACTCCTTCAAGGGAGGCAGATGTTTCTTTTCCTCGCTCATAGGTCACCCCTCCTGTTTCGGTCTGATTGCCTCCATCATAGCCCGCCTCGGACGGATTGTCAACGGCGCTGCGCTGGTAGACGGGGGAGCCGGGCAAATAGGCCCGCTTTCCGGCCAGCGCCTCTTCCCCGGTGGGGAGCATTGTGGCGAGCGGGTTGTCCGCCACATCTCGGTAAGCGGGCGTACTCAACCGTTCCCCGGCCCTGGCCGTGATCTCCGCGTTGGAACCAATGCTGCGCCGGGTGGAATAGATATCCGAGATTGTCCCCGGAAGCTCCAGGCCGCCCTGGAGCACTCCGGCGGCCACGGCGCCCATGAGCGCGCTCTGTGCAATCTCCTCCGGCGTGGCATTGGGGGCGTCCGGGTCATAAATGGCCCGCTGCAAATAGGGGGTGAGGACGGTGGAAAGCGCCTCCTCGCCGCCCTCGCCTGCGATATCCAAGGCCCGGCTGACCAGGGGGCTTGCCTTGACCGCCTCGGCAATCTGCCCCACCTTGCCGCCGCCCAGTCCGGGAATACCGCCCGCGATGCCCTCAATGGCTGTCTCCAGGGCCCCGGAGGCCGCGCCAAAGGCCAGGGCCTGCCCGGTGTCCGCCCCCTCCGCTTTCGCCTGGCTGGCCGAGTTGCCCGCCGCCTGGAGGCCGAACAGCGCCCGGCCCACGTTCTCCCCGCGGGAAATCGCCTGGGCGGCGTTGAGCCCCTTCCCCGCGGCGGAAACGATCTTGGACGCGCCAATGCCGGGGAGCATCTGCACGATGGTCTGTCCGATGCCGGTTACATTCTCCGCCCCCTGACTGGGGCGGTATCGCTCACGGATGCTCTCCTCATAGTCCCGCGTGACGCTGTTCTCCAGGAAGGCGTCGGCGTTCCGCCCGGCCCACTCCGATACCGGATTGGGGGCCAGCCCGCCCAGGGAGCTGATGCCCTGCACCCCCTTGTAGAAGCCGCTGCCGATAAAGTCCGTAACGCCCTCTCCCGCGCCGAGCAGAGCGGCTGCCGCCCGCTCGCTGCCATACAGGAATGGGGAGCCCTCCACGCTCACCCCGCCCGCCAGGAAGCCCCTCTCTCCCGCTTTGGGCAGGGTCAGGGCTTTCCCCTTGCTCTCAGGCAGCGCGGCGGGCGGGGCGGATTTTACCGTCCGCTGCGCCGGAGCGGGCCCCGCGCCGCCTGCGGCACTCTCCGTCTCCTGACTTTGCCCAATCTGGCGCAGATGATTCAGCCTTTCATATACCGACGCTTCGCTGCTTTCCCCACGCAGGCGGTTCAAACGCTCCTGGATACTCGCCATATTCCAGCCTCCTTATACTCCGAGCACCCCAAGGAGATAGCTCGCATCCTGTTCCGTGATGCTTCCATTTCTCAGGGCTGTTTCAATCCGGTCTGCAAATACCTCGGCAACATTGGAAGATGTGCCAGGATTCACATGCTGGTAACTATTGAGGATGTTCTGTGCCGCCGGAGAAAGACCGCTGCTGCTCTTGTTAACCTGTTGTGTCGTGCCCGGCCACATATTGATTATGCCAGCCCCACCTTGGAGCAGACTATTTTGAAGTTGCTGTGCATAGGGGTTAAGCTGTGTCCCACCAGAGTCTCCGCTAGTGTTGTCCTCCGGCCATGCTTCTCCCATATAATACTGCCATGCGGCTTTGACCGTCGGCGTAATCTGCTTCTTTTCAATAGCATCCATCATCTGAGTGTAAGTCAGAACAGGCTTTTCAGTGCCGCTGGTGCCGCTGGATCGCCCGCTCCGGGAAGAACCGCTCCCGCCGCTGCTCCTGGGCGGATTGGCCGCAAGTTCAAACTGTGCCAGCGCGCCGGGGTTGACGTTCACGCCCAGCTCACGCAGGCCGGAGAAATCGCCGTACTGCGCTTGCAGGAGGGCCAGATTATACCGGCGATCATAATCCGTCGGATTATTGGAGGTGTCGATCCCAAGCCCATTCAGGCCGCTGTAATCCCCATATTGCGCGCCGAGCTGCGCAAGAGTAAGTTGCCGCTCTATCTCTGCCGGAATGTTGCTAGTGTCCCAGCCCAGACTTTCATATCCACCGTAGTCGCCCATTTCCGCCCGCAGAACCGCCTCGTTCAGCGCATCGGTACGCCGCTGGTTCTGAGACGACAGCTCATCCAGGAACTGCCCGTAGCTGAAATTGCGGTCGGTGTTGTACTGGTTGAGCTGGTTAAGGTATTTGTCGTAGTCGCTTTGTTCCGCCCCCTGGACAACCCCAAGGTTGCTCAAATCCATGTTGTAGTCGTTCAGATACTGGTTGTAGGCCAGTTGGTAGAGGTCGGGAATCTTGTCGGTCAACTGTGCCGCGTAGTAGTTGGACGCCTGGTTGGCGGCGGCGTTGGCATAGGAGGAGGGGATTCCGCCGGAGGCGGCCGCCGCCGCGCCCAGGGCGTCCGCCGTGGCCCGCTGGCCCTCCCTGGTATACTGCTTGCGGTAGTTCTGGTAGAGGGGGTCGGTGGCCGGGTCGTAGGAGAAGTCCGGCCGATCCAGAAGCCCCGCGATCAAATCCTGTATGGTGTCGTCATAGCGGCTTTCATAGGTGGGGGCCGCCTCATACTCGAAGTTCCGGGGCGACATGGGGTCAAGGACAAAGCTGCCGCCATTCCCGCCCCCGGTGTATCCACCCCAGGAGCTGCGCAGGGCGTCCGCCTGCCGGTGGGCCGCAGCCCTCGCTTCGTCGGTGGTGGCGTTCCGGTAGTCCTGCTTGGTTTTCAGGATGGACATGCCGAAATCCGGGTTCTGCTGGGCCATCGAGAGGTCGGCCTGGGAGAACTGGCCCCAAAGCCCGCTGTCCTGCGCCGACTTCCGGAACTGGTCATAGGTATATCTGCTTTTTGCCATAGGGTTCTCCTTTCTTATTGCCGCCCCGGCCTGCTCTTGAGCTCGCTGCCGGAATAGCTCTCCCGCACCAGGGAATAGAGCCGCCACCCGCCGGTGCCGGAAAAGCGGATGCGGAAGTGGTCGCTTCTGCGGGGGATGATGGGCAGGTAGAAGCTCCGCTTCACCGTGGCGGAGAGGGTGGTCACCTCCCGCCACTCCCCGTCGCTGTCAAACTGCATTTCGATTTTGACCGACGCCCCGGCGTCCAGCTCCATGCGTACCTGGAGCTTGGCGGTGCCCTTCTTGTTGGCGTCGCCCTCGGTAAAGTCAGCAAACTCCGCCATGCTCTCCACCGCGCCCTCCGGCGCGGCGTCCTCCGGTACGGTGCGGGTGTTTCCGTTGAGCCACAGCCTGCCGTCCGCCCCCAGGAAGTACAGCTCCGTGTCCCACCCGAAGCCCACGGCCTCCAGGCTGTCCTCCTTGTGCCACACGCCCTTTTGGGTGTCGTAGACAAAGAGGGTGTGCGCGCCTGTGCCGTCCTCCAGGGAGACGTAATACTTCACCCCGTCGCTGCCCGCCACGCCGTTGCGGTAGCGGTCTGTCCCGAAGGGGGCGGCGACGCTCTGCGGGATACCGCCGGAGTAGGCCACCACCCCCACCCGGCTCAGATAGTACAGCGTCTCCCCCGCAATGGCGAGACTGGCATGGCTGCCCGCCTCCACCCCCAGGGACGCGCTGCTCATTACCTGGAAGTTGCTGGGCTTGTCCCCGTAGACCTTGTAAATCTGTTCCTCTTTGAAGAACACCGGGTAGCCCCGATAGGCAAAGCACCCGGTAAAGTCCCCGGCGCTGCCCACGTCCACCGCGTAGGAATCGGTGCTCACTCCGTCGAACACATTCCAGTTGAAGGGATCGCCCAGCTTGGAGGCGTAGATGGTGTCGCCCTTGCAGCCCCACAGGCGGTTCTCGTTCTCGCACAGGAAGTCCAGCTCGGGCACCTCCCGCCTGACCGTCAGCTCCTCCGTGTCGCCGCCCTTGTTGATGGTGAAGGAGTTTTCATAGAATCGCAGATTGTCCCCATCAATCTCCCGGATGACAATGGTCTGGTTGTTGCTCTCGTGGGTCTTTGCCCCGGATATGGTCACCGCGTCCCCCACCTTGAAGATGGAATCCCAGTCGGCCCCGGAGGCGTAGATGGTGTTGGCCTCGGCCTCCTCTTCCGCGTAGGTGCCGTCCTGAATCTTCGCGCTCCCGCTCCAGCCCGCCTCCAGGCTGCCGAACTCCCCCGTCAGGCGGTTGTAATACGCCTTGTCGGGCAGGATGATGATGTAGGCCCCCAGGGCGGCAAACTGCTTGCGCCCGTCCGCAACGTCGCCCTTTTTCTCTCCCCCGGCGTAGAAGACCGTGCCGTCCACCCAGTACAGCCCGTCCTTTGCATACAGGCCGTTGGGCTTTGCCAGGGTCTCCACCAGATACCGGGGCCGCCGTGCGGAGAGCAGCGGGGCGAGGTCGCTGGTCAGGTTCTTCATGTCCCAAAGCGTCCCGTCTCCGGCGGCCAGCCGGTGGTCATAGCCTCCGAAGCGGGTCTGCCCATACTTGCGGATGCCGTCGGCGTGTACCATATCCGGGAGCATGCTCACTCCTCCTTCGCGTCCCCGCCGGGCTCCGTATCGCCGGACTGCTGGGAAGCCATCAGCTCCAGGGCCCGGCGCAGCGCCATCCGGCAGGCCGCGACCACGTCCACCGCGTCGCCCCGCACCGGAAGGGCCGCCAGCAAATTGTAGGCGTTATTGATTTCGTTCCGCGCGTCGTTCATACTTGTGCCTCCTTAGTCAAATTGAATTGAGAGAGTCCATCAGATCCAGGAAAATGCTCGCCCGCATCAGGTCGCCCCTGGCCGGGGCGCGGGGGGTAGAAACGGGCGGGTCCATCGCCCGGATCGCGTAGACCGCGTGCTCCACGATTTCAGCGGTAATCGGGTCTCCGGAATAGGCCCGTTCAAAGGCCCCGTACTCCGGCAGCCCGACATAAAGCCTGAAATCGTTGATTCGGTTACAGAACTGGTTCCACTCATAGGCGGAGATCCGCACCGGACGCCCGGCCTGGATCACAGAAGACCAGTCCCAGTCGTCCGGCCTCTGCGCCGCCGGGCTTTCCACCGTAACCGTACCGGAACCGGCCGGCCAGTACGTTCCATCCTTAACCCGCGTGTAGCCCCAAAAATCGTAGGTACCGGGGTCGTAGCCCACCCACCGCCGGGTTGTGGAGGTGGAGCCCCCGGAGGCGGGGGCCCGCACACTGTCCACTACACCTGAAATACTGCTGGATGAGTGCGTAAACTGATACTTTGTGATGCCAGCCTCCACATAGCCGTTGGCCTGGTTAAAGGCAGAGCCCAGCCCCGTAATCCTCCAGCCAAACTCTTCCTCACCGCCGCTCAGACTCAAACTTGCCATACTTCCGCCTCCTATGCGAACACGGCTTCCACGTCCAGCCCGTGCACATTTGCGTTGCTGAAATCGACGCTGCCGCGTACAGTGGTGGACAGAAAATCCCACGTCGCCAAAGCGCCCGCAGGGGAGGAGAAATCGACGTATGGGGCGCTGCCTGCGAAATAGGAAATCTCCAGCATGTGGTATAGACTACCGTTATACTGACCATACATATTGAAGCTGCCGCCGCCCGCCGCCTGCGGGTATACGCTGAACTCATTGGCCTTGATGGTGGGGCTTCGGATCTCCGTGGAATCAATGTAAGTCGATTTGATGTAATTGGGCAGCCGGTTTTTGTCGGCGATATCATAGGCATCCTGCGCGGTCTGCTCCACATGATCGAAGTCGTCCTGCAACCGGGAGCTGAAATCGTTGAATGTGATATGCCCGGACAGGTTCAGGTTTGTGGCGTCAATCTGTCCGCCGTCGATGGTGAGGGTGTCCCCTCTGGCGTTGGTGATGGTCACCCCATTGGGGGCGATGCGCAGGGTTTGGCTTAGACCGGTCTCAAGGTCGCTGACCGACTGCGTGATGCCGTTCACGGTTACCGTGATGCGGGACAGGTCTCCCTCCGCGTTTGTCAACCGCACCTCCAGCGCCTTGGACGACTGCTGCAATGTGGAGACGTTCCCCTCCAGGTCGCTCACCTGGCTGGTCAAACTGGTGGAGGTTTGCTGTAGAACCGAAATGTTTCCCTCCGCATCCGTCATGCGGGAAATCAACTGCTCCGCGGTCACCGTCAGAGAGGACAGGTTTCCCTCCACGTCCTTGAGCTGGATATAAACCGGCTCCGTAATCAGGCCCGCAATCTCCTGAAAGGCGGTGTCGTTGAAGTTTTCCCGCCCAAGATTCGCCATTGAGTAGCGAAGCTGCTCCAGCAGCATGTATAGGTAATCGCTCACCATGCGGAACTTCTCATCCGTGCTCTGGTTCCCCATTAAATCCGGGAAACCGGTGTCAGCATTCAGCAGATTACTCGGCATTTGAACCACCCTCCGTTCTATCCGGCGGCTCTGTGGGCAGTTGTTTCAGGGCCTCCACCAGTTTTGCCGCCATGCCATTCCCACCCAACTCCTTGTAGGCATTGTACATGTCCAGCACGTTCTCCATCCCATAAATCGGGATATAACGTTGTTCGGAGTAGTGGTTGTA
>JABLTR010042588.1_pt1 | contig 11787 bp, 13 predicted proteins | sample 7160071 | NCBI WGS metagenome assembly JABLTR01 (sample SAMN14651230, study PRJNA627086) | human gut metagenome | isolation source: feces | host: Homo sapiens
GGTTTCTTTAAATTCTTTTGAGTAGCGTTTTTTCATGTTTTTGTCCTTTGTCTAAATTATACAATAGTGACTCTAAGATTTAAGGATAACATCAAGTGTCAGTTCTAAAAATTTTGACTATAAAAAAATCTACTATTCCTGGTAGATTGTTTAAAAACGATCTTCTGTATATTTCCGAATCTTTATTTAAGAATTGCTTTAACACGTTCCTGCAAAGCAGGAATAACCTGATCTAGAAACCAAGGATTTTTGGACTGCCAAATATTATTACGTGGCGAAGGGTGCACAAGGGGGAAAAATTCAGGTAGATATCTATCGAAATTCTTTACAGTATTGGTTAATTTTTCCGTCGATCTCTGTTTTAAGTAATATCGTTGAGCATAGGCACCAATCAAAAGTATTAATTGTTTATTTGGCATGAGATCTAATGTTTTCTTATGCCATTTTTCTGCAAATCCTTTTCTTGGAGGTAAGTCCCCCGTTTTACCTTTTCCAGGAAAATAATAATCCATTGGGACCACTGCAAAATATCCAGAATCATAAAAACATTCTCTATCAATACCTAACCATTCACGAAGCTTATCGCCGCTTAAATCATTGAAAAATATACCTAACTCTTGAGCACGAATCCCCGGTGCTTGTGCTATGATTATAATTTGAGCAGTCTCTGGAGCAGAAAAAAGTGGTTTTATCCCTTTTTCTGTATATGAAATATTATCTTCATCGTACATTATTTCTTTTAAAAGTTTTGAATAGCTCATTCAAATCGTCCTTTCTCTTCATTACTATATTGTAGCATCTTTGTATGAGGGAAAACTTGATGCTTCTCAATTTTGTTAGCAAATTTCAATTTAAATTTTAAAAAATCATTTGACAAGTAAGTGATTATCCACTATAATAAAAAATAGTAAGTGATTACTCGCTTACCTAGAAAGAGGCTCTTATGGAAAAATTATTAGATTTACAAGCAATCTCTAAAAACTTTGGGCAGCAGCTTGTTCTCGACAAGATCAATTTTGACTTGATAGCTGGTCAAATTATCGGTTTAATCGGCCCATCCGGTGCTGGAAAATCAACCATGATTAAAACCATGCTTGGGATGGAAAAGGCGGATCAGGGAGAGGCGCTTGTGCTAGGGCATCATATGCCCAACCGCTATGTCTTGGGAGAAATTGGTTATATGGCACAATCGGATGCCCTCTATGAGTCACTGACGGGTTTCGAGAATCTGCAATTTTTTGCCCGGATGAAGGGACTGTCTCGCGCTGAGATTCCTGAAGCCATTAAACATGTCTCACAAGTTGTCGAACTAACGGAGCACCTCAATAAGTTCGTTTCAGGCTACTCTGGCGGTATGAAACGTCGATTGTCTTTAGCCATTGCACTTTTAGGGAATCCTAGACTCCTCATTCTTGATGAACCAACTGTTGGTATTGACCCTGCTCTGCGCCGTCAGGTTTGGAAAGAACTGCATCAATTGAAGTCTGAAGGGGTTGGCATATTGATTACCACCCATGTCATGGATGAGGCGGAGCTGACAGATAAGGTTGGACTGTTGCTTGATGGCAAAATGATCGCCTTTAACAGCCCCATTGCCCTTAAGTCATCATATGGTGTCAATACAGTTGAGGAAGTTTTCTTGAAAGCAGAGGGAGAATTAGAATGAAGATTTTGGCCATTTCAAAAAAAGTATTCCTGGAACTATTACGTGATAAACGAACCCTGATCCTATTATTTATGGCGCCTGTTTTTATCATGTGGCTCATGAATGCTGCTTTTTCCGCTAATACTGAAACAAATGTCAGCATCGCTGCCGTCGATGTTTCTGATAGTATTGTCAAATCCCTAGATGATGTGGAACATATCAAGGCCAAGGATTATAAAACAGAAAGTAAGGCAAATGAAGCCTTAAAAGATGAAAAAGTCGATGCCGTGCTTATCTTCAAGGACGAAAATATCTACCAGGTAACTTATACCAATACCGATTCTGGCAAAACAAACTTGTCCCGTCAGGTCATAACGAGCACCCTCAAGCAAGCGCAAATTCAGGACCAAATCGAAAATCTCAAGAAGGCACAAGAAGCCAGTGCTCAAGCTGTTAAAAAGGCACAAAGCCAGTCTGGCAATTTACAAGCCGGCGATTCTAATGAAGCAAATATCGACCAAGCCGAAACAGTAGAAATTAAAGGTTCTCAAGCTGATGATATTAACCTCTCTGAACAATATATTTATGGAGATGAGGACACCACTTTCTTTACCAAAATGACTCCTATTCTGATGGGCTTCTTTGTATTCTTCTTTGTTTTTCTCATCTCAGGGATGGCTCTTTTGAAAGAACGTACCACGGGAACACTGGATCGCCTCCTAGCCACACCAGTCAAGCGATCTGATATCGTCTATGGCTACATGCTGGCTTATAGTCTTATTGCAGCACTTCAGACAGTTGTTATTGTCTTATCAACCATCTGGCTCTTAGATTTAGAAGTTCTTGGCAATATAGGAGATGTCATCATTGTCAATATTCTTTTTGCGCTCGTCGCTCTGGCATTTGGTCTCCTGCTGTCCACTTTGGCCAAGTCCGAATTTCAAATGATGCAATTTATCCCGCTCATTATCACTCCGCAACTTTTCATTTCAGGTATCATTCCTTTAGATTCTATGGCAGACTGGGTGCAATCTATTGGGAAAGTTCTTCCACTTTATTATGCTGGGCACGCCTTATCAAAAATTGTTCTGAACGGTACCAGCATTATCCATCTTGGAAATGACCTGCTTGTCCTTTCCTTCTTCCTTGTCATTTTAACAATTTTGAATATCGTTGGACTAAAACGCTACCGCAAGGTATAATAGAGAAGAAAAGAACGAGGTAACGATGGACAACAATACAATTTTACATAGCTATCAGGATTGGCTGAAAGTACAAAAAATGCCTGCTGGAAAAAAGAAGACCCTTTCTGCTGCTGTTGAACTGTTTTCGCGGCAAGGTTACAATGGGACTTCGACTGCCCAAATTGCAGAAAAAGCCAGTATTAGTCAGGCCACCATTTTTAAATATTTCAAAACCAAAGAGGAGCTTTTATCAGAAATTATTGAGCCCCTCATTCCTGAGTTGAAAAAAGAATTTCTGCCAAAATTGAAGACCTATAGCAAGATTGAAGATGTTATTCACTTTATTGTTCAGAATCGCTTTCGTTTCTTAGCTCAAAATGCAGATATAATAAAAATAATACTTCAGGAAATCTTAGTTAATTCAGGACTACGTCAGAGTCTAATGGCTGCTATTCAAGATACTATTATTGATGATTTAAAAATGCAGCTAAGCCGGTTACAAAATGATAACCCCAATATTGTTACTTATCAGGAAGATTGTGAGGTTATCCGAACAGGCTTAGGACTCCTATTTGCATACTTTTTTCAACGATTTGTTCTTGAAATCTCAACACAGTCGGAGGAGAAAGATTTGAAGTGCATTGAAGAACAGCTTATTAAACTGATAACAACAAAAGTTTAATGAGATTATATCTACTATTTTTCAAAAACACCAAAGGATTAAATACTTTGGTGTTTTTCTCATTATGTGACTTTTATTTGTCTCGCTCCGTAGGTGCGAGACAAATAAACCACTCGCTATGCGGGTGCGCAATCTGCGGTTATACCAAAAAAACTCCAAACGCGCTACAATAAAGGTGTTCAAGCCTATTGTAAAGCGAAAGGAGAAAAGTATGGCTCAAAAAGCGCATAGTTTATCACACACAAAGTGGGTGTGTTCTACCACATTGTGATCACTCCTAAGTATAGACGAAAAGTAATCTATAATCAATATCGCAGCAGTTTAGGTGAGATATTTCACCGATTATGTCGCTACAAAGGAGTTGAGTTTATCGAAGGGCATTTGATGCCTGATCATGTTCATATGTTGGTCAGTATTCCGCCTAGAATTAGCATTTCAAGTTTCATGGGGTATTTAAAAGGTAAGAGTGCTCTTATGATGTTTGACAAACACGCCAACCTCAAATATCAATTTGGGAATCGCCATTTCTGGGCAGAAGGCTATTATGTCACTACAGTTGGGCTTAATGAAGCCACGATAAAGAAATATATACAGGAACAGGAAAAGCATGATATTGCACTTGATAAATTGAGTGTGAAAGAATATGAAGATCCCTTTAGAGATAATGGTAAGTAATACAATTGCCTCTTTAAGAGGCTAGTGACGAGTCAAGAGCAGCGAGGCTTGAACAAAGTGAAAGCTAGCGTCTTTAGGCGCTGGCTGGTTATCTGGGCTTATAGCCCTGGTTCAAACCACCGTTTGACGGGTGGTTATGATTATTATTGGAGTTATATGTACTCAAATACTTTTTCTGCTCTGCTTATGAGCTTATATATTTTATACCTGTTCAGAATTATACTATCATGATTCATCCTTTTATCAGAAACTTAAAATTGGACGAATTCTACTACCAATTCAAGTTTAAAAGATAGTAAAGGGCACCTCTTTTCATACGTTTTTAGAGGTGCCCTAAATGTATAATGCCAGATTGAAGTGAACATAAGACAATCTATAACTGATTCTAATTAGTTGCAAATATACCCTTATGGGTATATAATGAGTATATAAATATATTGGAGTTTGTAAGGTGAAAAATATAACAGCAGAAGAACTTAAAACTAAGCTTTCGGAGAATATTCGAGTGATTGATGTGCGTGAAGGCTACGAATACAGTAATGGACATGTTCCAGGTGCGATTAATATCCCGATGAGTGAAATAGAAGGGCGCGTAAGCGAAATAAAAGAAGGAGACTACATTATTTGTCAATCTGGTGCGCGTTCAACAAATGTCTGTCAATGGCTTGAAATGCAAGGGTTAACTATCACTAATGTTCAAGGCGGAACATCATCATTCAGAGGAGTGTTAGAATATTAATGTTTAATTGGTTTAAGAAAATAGATGCTATCTCAACTTCTGATTTGTCTGTAGCTTTGAAAACGAAAAAGATGCAGTTGATTGATGTACGAGAAACAAGCGAGTATGCTTCTGGACATATCAAAGGCTCTAGAAACATTCCTTTAGGTCAGATTAGCTCATTTACAGCCCCTAAAGGGGTGAGAGTTGCAGTGATTTGTCAGTCTGGTATGCGATCTCGTCGAGCTTATAAAATTTTGAAAAAAAAGGGGTTGGATGTTGTAAATGTAAATGGTGGCATGATGGCATGGAAGGGAAAAATGGTAAACTAAATGACAAAGAGATTTTTGATTATCGGTGGAGTTGCCGGTGGGATGTCTGCAGCAACCCGTTTGCGTCGATTAAATGAAGATGCTGAAATAATTGTATTTGAGAAAGGGCCTTATGTCTCATTTGCAAACTGTGGTTTGCCTTATTATGTAAGCGGAGAAATAAAAGAGCGTGAAGGACTCATAGTTCAATCGGCTACCGCCTTGAAAAAACGATTTAACATTGATGTTCGTGAAAAATCTGAAGTTGTAAAAATTGATAGCGAAACAAAAACAGTGACAGTCCTTTCAGAAGGAGAAGAATACATCGAAAGCTATGACAAATTAATTTTATCTCCTGGAGCAAGACCATTTTTGCCCGATATTATTGGTTTGAATGACTCTGAAAACATTTTTACGTTACGCAATATTCCTGATGTTGATAGGATTGTTGAGTTCATAAAGATGAATAATCCTAAAAGGGCGACAATTATTGGGGCAGGCTTTATAGGCCTTGAAATGGCTGAAAATCTAGCAAATCGTGGATTACAAGTAACAATTGTAGAAAAAGCTCCTCATGTCTTACCACCGATTGATGCTGAGATGGCAGCTTTTGTCAATGAAGAACTTACAAAAAATAGTGTTAAGGTTTTGACGAATGCAGAAGCTGTTAAATTTTCGGGTAATGAGATTTTACTTGATAGCGGTGAAGTGATAGTATCAGATTTAACAATCCTATCAGTAGGTATTAAGCCCGAAACATCGCTTGCAAAACTTGCTGGTATTAAACTCGGGTTCCGAGATGGTATTGTTGTTGATGAACAATACGAAACTTCTATCAAAGATATTTATGCAGTTGGAGATGCAATTGTTGTAAAAAATCAAATTGGTCAAGATTCATTAATCTCACTTGCTAGTCCAGCAAATCGTCAAGGAAGACAAGTAGCTGATATTATTTCGGGATTATCATCTAAAAATAAAGGTTCACAAGGTACAGCAATCGTACGTGTATTTAATTTACAGGCTGCAAGTACAGGCTTGTCGGAGCGTCAAGTTCAATTATCAAATTTAACTTATAAAGCAATTCATATTACTGCGAATGATCATGCAGGGTATTATCCAGGGGCGAGTGCAATTACATTGAAACTCATATTTAACCCTGATAATGGCGAAATATATGGTGCACAAGCAGTTGGTCAAAAAGGTATTGACAAGCGCATAGACATTCTTTCAACTGCGATAAAAGCAGGATTGACAATCTTTGATTTACCTGAATTAGAGTTCACTTATGCACCACCATTTGGTTCAGCTAAAGATCCTGTCAATATGGTTGGCTATGCTGCAATGAATATTGCGCTTGGGCAATCATCCAACATTCAATGGCATGAGTTTGCAGAAGAATTGCATCAAGGAAAAATATTACTTGATGTTAGAAACCCTGATGAGATAGCAAGAGGGAAATTTGTCCATTCAGTAAATATTCCTCTTGATGAATTACGTTCAAGACTAGGGGAACTTGATAAAACAAAATCCTATATTGTGAGTTGCCAATCAGGACTGCGAAGCTACAATGCAGAACGAATTATGAAGCAAGAAGGCTTTGATGTAAAAAATCTTGATGGTGCTTACGGTCTATACAGCAAAGCCACACAAGAGCTGATAGAAAAACCAACACAAAAAAATTAAAATAACTAAATAGGAAAGTTAAAAAATGGCTAAAAAAATTGTAATTATTGGTGGTGTTGCTGGTGGTGCTACTGCTGCAACCCGTTTACGTCGATTATCAGAAGAAGACGAGATAGTTCTCTTTGAAAAAGGACCATATATTTCTTTCGCTAATTGTGGTTTGCCTTATCATGTTGGGAAAGTTATTAAAGAACGAGAGGATTTATTGCTTCAAACACCAGAAGGGATGAGTGCACAGTATAACCTTGATATTCGAGTACTCAGTGAAGTGTTAGAAGTTCATCCTGAGGATCATAAAGTAATTGTTAAAAATCAGGAAACTGGCGAAACTTATGAAGAAAACTTTGATAAATTAATTATATCAACAGGTGCAAAAGCAATTATACCTCAGATTCCAGGTCTTTCTAATGCAAAGAATGTGTTCACTTTGCGAAATATTCCGGATATGGATAAGATTAAAGCACATATATCTAAATTTAATATTAAAACTGCAACCGTTATTGGGGGTGGTTTTATTGGTCTTGAGATGATGGAGAATCTTGTTGAACTTGGACTTAATGTTCAACTTGTGGAAATGTCACCACAAGTCATGCCTAATATTGATATAGAACTTGCTCAAATGCTCCATAGTCAGATTAATATGCATGGTGTAAAACTACTTCTTAACAATGGGTTAAAGTCTTTTCATGATAATGGCATGAAAATTGAACTCAATGATGGACAAATATTAGATACCGATATGACGATTTTATCAATCGGTGTAGTTCCCGAAAATTCACTTGCAAAAGATGCCAATATTGAGCTTGGTTTTAAAGGGGCTATCAAAGTTGACCGGCAAATGAGAACAAATTACGCTGATATATATGCTATTGGTGATGTGATTGAAGTTGAAGATGCGGTTTCTGGCCTTCCTACCAATATTCCACTAGCATGGCCTGCAAACCGTCAAGGGCGTTTGGTAGCAGATGTCATCAACGGAATGGAAGCTGAATATACAGGAACGCAAGGGACTTCTGTTGCAAAAGTTTTTGAGCTCACAGTAGCGGGAACAGGCAATTCAGAGCGTTTACTCAAGAGTCAAGGGATTGAGTATGAAGTAATTCATATTCATCCAAATTCACACGCAGGATATTATCCAGGTGCTTCTCCCATAGCACTGAAGCTCTTGTTTGGAAGAAAAGATGGTAAGATTTTTGGGGCTCAAGCTGTCGGGGTAGAAGGCGTTGAAAAGCGTATTGATGTAATAGCGACTGCGATGAAATTTGGCGCGAAAGCACCAGATTTAGCAAAAATTGAATTATCTTATGCACCTCCTTATTCATCCGCCAAAGATCCGGTCAATATGTTAGGGTATACAGCGGATAATATGATGCGTGAGAAAGTCTCAACTTTTCAATGGTCAGAAATTTCGGATTTGAAAGCAGCTGGTGCATATTTCCTTGATGTGCGGGAAGATTTTGAGTTAGCGACTGGCTTGATTGAAGGTGGCATTCAAATACCATTGAACCAACTTCGAGATCGTCTCAACGAATTGCCAAAAGATCAAACGATATATGTGTATTGTCAAGTCGGGGCACGTGGCTACAATGCAGCAAGAATTCTTATGCAAGAAGGATTTGAAGTGAAAAATCTTGATGGTGGATATAAAACTTATAAAAATAGTAAATATCAACTTCGGAATATTACATTCAAGTCTGAAAATCTTGATAAGCCAAAAACTTCGCAAACTTTTAATGGTGAAGATATAGAACTTGATGCTTGCGGTCTCCAGTGTCCAGGCCCAATATTAAAGGTCAAAGAAAATATCGACAAAATGGAATTAGGTCAACGTTTGAATATTAAGGCGAGTGACTTTGGTTTCGCTGCGGATATTGAAAATTGGGCAAAAGCAACAGGTAATACAGTTATCAAAAACGAAATTGAAAGCAATAAAATTGTTGCAACTGTTTTAAAGGGAAAAGAAAATCCCGATGAAGTCTTAAAGGCATTATCAAAGATATCTGAAGGTACAATGACCACGACTCCAAAAGGAGCAACAATTGTTCTTTTTTCTGGTGATCTCGATAAGGCGCTTGCTAGTATGATTATTGCAACAGGTGCAGCTTCATTTGGTAAAGAGGTAACCATTTTTTGCACCTTCTGGGGCTTAAATTTGCTTAAAAAGAATGTCAAAATTAAGAAAAAAGGTATAGCAAAGCTTTTTGATATAATGTTGCCGAGCCAAGCTAATCAAATGCCGATTTCTAAAATGAACATGGCAGGCATGGGATCTGTGATGATTAAAGAAGTGATGAAACAAAAAAATGTTGATGCTTTACCTATCATGATTGAAAAAGCTCATCAATTGGGAGTAAAATTTGTTGCTTGTACTATGAGCATGGACATTATGGGAATTGATAAAGTAGAACTTTTTGATTGGGTAGAGTATGGCGGTGTTGCAACATTTATTGGAGACAGTGAAGAAGCTAACATGCAATTATTTATATAAATAATTGTATATCGGCGATAATACTTTCACATCTTGCAAGGACTTGTTGGGGAGTTGTCTGAATCTACGGTTAAATTGCAAACTAACCGTAGATGAAAATTTCAATACACCATTTGCTATTAATATTGAAGGTATGTCAACCTGACGAGTCAAGAAATTGGAAAAGAAGTGAAAAATAGAAGAATTGTAATCAAATGCTCAATTCAAGAGATTATTGTTGAGTTTGGAAGTTAAGAAGAGTGTATAATTTTTATATGAATAGTTATAATAACAAAATGGAAAATCGAATTAAACGTGCTACAGGTCAACTTCAAGGTATCTTGCGGATGATGGAAGAAGATAGGGAGTGTGTTGATGTTATTACACAGCTTTCTGCTGTTCGTTCAAGTCTTGATAGTTTGATTGGAGTCATTGTTGCAGAGAATCTTAAGTCTTGTTTACTTGATGACTCGTCTGATAAGGACATTAAAATAGAACAAGCAATTAAAATGATTATCAAGAAATGATCTATAGGTGATAGATTAATTTGAACAATGCTATGACTAATACACATAAAGGGCACCTCTAAAAACGTATGAAAAGAGGTATAATAGATTAAAAATAAGCTAACGAGGTATTGGAGATGAATTAATTGGTAGTTATTAGAGGTGCCCAAAACTATATTTCTCAAGATGAATGGACAGAGTTTTGGAAAAAATCAGCAAAACTAGATTATCGTCCAATTGTTGATGTTAGTTCAATTAAGCCTAAAAATGAAAAAACATCAGATATTCGTTCTGCAATTTTAGAAACAGCAAAATATCCAGTTAAGCCAATGGAATTAAATTCTGATTCAGCAAAAGTGGTTGATGACCTCCAAAAAGGACTTTATAGAAAACGACAAATTGCTTTTGGTGGACTTTTTAAACAAATCAAAAAAGAGCTAGAATTAGATGATATTGAGAATGGTGACTTAATTAGGGTATTCTGAGTTCAAATAGACTATGTATATAGAATGAGTATGTAGCGTGAGTATATGTATCGCTCATGCGATATACGTACATCACGTGAGTAAGTTTAATTACCAGGGTTTAATGCACATCTTCAAATAGAAAAATAAAAAGGCATGTGGTAGCCTTTTTATTTTCTGTGAATATTGAACTTATTTCTGTACCTTTGAAAGGTTCTACGATTGATACCTGTCTGTCTTTCTACATCTTTTTCAGTTGCACCCTGAATATACAACTTGAAAGCTAACTGAAGTCTAGGATCATTCTCGGTAAATTTAAGTTTGCGACCTTTAAATTTCCCCTTTTCTTTTGCTAGCGCAATTCCCTGTGCTTGTCGTTCTTTTATTCTTTTACGATCAGACTCAGCCTGATACTTGTAAAGCTCAATAACAAGATTATTGATGAGTCGTCTTAAATTATCATCTTCAATGCCACTCATAGAGGGAAGATTTAATACTTCCAAAGTAGCGCCTTTTTGTTGAATGATATTCATGATCTCAGTCAGGTCTTTATTATTACGCCCAAGTCGGTCTAATTCAGCAACCACCACAATATCGCCCTCACGTATATAGTCAAGCATTGCTTGTAATTGTGGTCTTTCGGTAGTAGCTCCACTTACTTTGTCTGAAAAGACCTTAGAAACGCTCTCTAAGGCTTGCAGTTGTCTATCTAAGTTCTGTTCTTTGCTAGATACACGTGCATATCCTATTTTTGCCATTTGTTTAACCTTTCATTTGTCGCCAAAATTTAAACCTGGAATCAGCCTGCTGCTTTAAAAATATGGCGACATTTAAAAGTTGTCGCCTAATTCTGTTCTTGGTTATGATCGAAGTGCCTGAAGTTTGGCGACACTTATTGAGAAGAATAAATTGCTGAATCAATATACCGTTCAATCTGGTTTAACTTGTTTTTGATGTCACGCATTTCGGATATTTTTTTTTAGTTGGTCAAGTTTCATTTGGCTTTCGTGTATTTCAGTATCAATCCTAATTTTTTCAATATAAGAATGCTCTACTAAAGTTTCAAATTTAGAAGTGAAACTATTCCCCTCAAAGCTGTCTACAATATCAAAAGTTTGTTTTGTCATTCTGACATTGTAGCGAATATCTTTTACTTCCTTTTTCATAAGTCTCCTTTTTCCTATTGCGCAAGTCTTTTGTCTATTTATAAACCTATTATATCACGGAAAATAAAACAAGACAATAGAGTATACCCTATTGAACACAAAACGATACTTGACTTTCTAAATTTATATAGTTATACTGTATACATAGAAACTATATACAGTGTAACTATATAACAAAAAAAGGAGGAACACATATGAGTAGAAATCCTCATTTACCTTTAACCGAAACAACTTTTTACATTCTATTAGTTTTAACCACTCCTGCACATGGATATGCCATTATTCA
>JABLTR010033225.1_pt1 | contig 11781 bp, 5 predicted proteins | sample 7160071 | NCBI WGS metagenome assembly JABLTR01 (sample SAMN14651230, study PRJNA627086) | human gut metagenome | isolation source: feces | host: Homo sapiens
AAGGTGACGTATTGATCCATCATACCGATCACCTCCCATCTGTTCAAGTGAGCAGTGGGAGCAAAAATCAGAAAAAGACTTGACCGCCTACCGTTTCAGGTATGCCCTCAGATATTCAGTATACCACGTTTTGCAAAAAATGTCAAACAAAAAATCCGGCAGCAGGACTCAGATTCCTGTTGTCGGATTTTTGCATTTCCATGTAATTTACGCTTGACTTATGCTTTTCTTATGCCTGGTTTCAGCATTTGCTTGTCCTTATGTTTAATGACTTCCATCATAATAAGCGCCATGATGACAGAGCAGATGTCCGCAATGGGCTGGGCGAAGATCAGACCGTCCAGACCGATCAGAGCGTTGGCGATGAACAGTACCGGCAGGAAAATGAATCCCTGGCGGCTGACGGACAGGATCAGAGATGCCAGACCGTGTCCCATGCCCTGGAAAGCGTTGTTGTTCACGAAGATAATGCCCAGGAACGGTCCGGAGACCATCAGCGCCCGGAGCATCTTCACGGCGTAGTTCTGCTGGGTGATAACATCTGCCGCAGAGCCGGAAGAGCCGGAGGTCATAAAGATGCTGATGACCGGCTCAGTGAACAGGAAGTACAGCGCCGTCAGAATCAGCCCCAGCACCAGGGTGCAGACCATGCTGAACCGTACCACTTTTGTCATCTTGGTGAAGTTCCGTGCGCCGTAGTGGAATCCCACCAGCGGCTGGATGCCGATACCGATGCCCAGCTGGATGAACACTACCAGCATATTTGCTTTCATGGCGATGCCCATGCCGCCGGTGGCGAGAACGTCGATGTTATTCAGCAGCCGGTTCAGCACCAGGTTGGACAGGCTCATCAGCACATTAGTGAAAAACATGGGGACGCCGATGGAGAACACGCCGCTGAAAATGCCGCCTTTCATGGTGAAGTGCTTCGGATTCGGGGAGAGCATGGTGCGGCTGACTTTCAGATAGATGAGGTAGAACAGCGTTGCCACCGTGTTGCCGATGCTGGTGGCGATGGCTGCACCCTTGACGCCCATGCCCATGGCAAGGATCATGATGGGGTCCAGGATGATGTTGGTCACAGCGCCGATCATCATGCCGAACATGGAGACTTTCGCCGCACCCTCGCCCTTGACCAGGTTGCTCATGGCGCTGCTCAGCACCGTGGGGATTGCACCCACGCCGATGTAGAACAGATAGTCCCTGGTGTACTGTTCCAGATTCTGATAGTTCTGCACCAGCTTGTCATAGGCGTCGCCGGAAATATCCTTGGAAATATTGGCGATGTTGGCGGACGCATCTGCACCCACCAGCGGCAGGATCCAGCTCACGCCCAGGGTCAGCGCCAGGGTGGCGAGCAGTCCCACAAAGACAGCGCCCCAGAAACTGAAGCTGCTGATTTTTTTCACCCGTTCATATTCCCGTGCGCCCAGAGAACGGGAGATAAAGGCGCAGCCGCCGATGCCGAACAGGTTGCCGAATGCCATGAGGATCATAAACACCGGGGTCGCCATGGAAACGGCATTCATCTGATAGGGGTCGTGGGTCTGTCCTACAAAGACTGTGTCCACCATGTTGTACAGCACGGTGACCAGCATACTCAGCACTGACGGGATCGCCAGTACTGCCACAGCTTTGGGGATAGACTCGATCTCAAAAACGGAGGTTTTCTTTTCTTTCATTTGCATATAGGCATAACTTCCTTTCTGTTACGGCGAAAAACGAGGCAGAAATGCGGTGACATTCTGCCTCGTTTGCATTTGTTCGGTTGAGGTACTCTTATACGTTAAAGCGGAACAGCACGATGTCGCCGTCCTGCATCACATATTCCTTGCCTTCCAGACGCACCAGTCCCTTTTCCTTGGCAGCCGCCATAGAGCCGCACGCCATCAGATCGTCATAGGAGACAACTTCGGCACGGATGAATCCCTTTTCGAAATCGGTGTGGATCTTTCCGGCAGCCTGGGGCGCTTTCGTTCCCCTGGTGATGGTCCATGCACGGACTTCCTGCTTGCCGGCGGTCAGATAGGAGATGAGACCCAGCAGAGAATAGCCCTCCCGGATGATGCGGTTCAGACCGGATTCCTCCAGTCCCAGATCTTCCAGGAACATTGCCTTGTCGTCTGCCTCCATGTCTGCGATATCCTCTTCGATCTTCGCACAGATGGGCAGTACTGCGGCGTGTTCTGCCTCAGCAATCTGCTTGACTTCCTGGTAGTGTTCATTTTTGTCCACGCCGTTGCGGAAGTCCTCTTCGCTCATGTTTGCGGCATAGATCACCGGCTTTGCGGACAGCAGCGGCATATCGTGGATCCAGCTCAGCTCGTCCTCGGTGAAGTCAAAGCCACGGGCAGACTTGCCCTCTTCCAGGTGCGCCTGGAGACGTTCCAGAAAGTCCACCTGTGCCTGGAGCTTTTTGTCGCCCTTCAGCGCCTTTTTGGTGCGGTCGATGCGGCGTGCCACCATCTCCATATCGGAGAAGATCAGCTCCAGGTTGATGGTCTCGATGTCCGATGCCGGATTGATTCTGCCGTCTACATGGATGATGTTATCGTCCTCAAAGCAGCGTACCACGTGGACGATGGCGTCCACTTCCCGGATGTCGCCCAGGAACTTGTTGCCCAGACCTTCGCCCTTGGATGCGCCTTTTACCAGTCCGGCGATGTCCACGAACTCCAGGGTAGCCGGGGTGAACTTGTCCGGCTCGTACATTTCAGCCAGCTTGTCCAGACGTGCGTCCGGCACAGAGACGATGCCTACATTTTTTTCAATGGTGCAGAACGGATAGTTTGCCGACTCTGCGCCTGCATTTGTCAGGGCGTTGAACAGGGTGCTTTTGCCCACGTTGGGCAGCCCAACCATACCTAATTTCATTGTAACAGCTCCACCTTTTTGAAGAGCGTGCGCAGCATCCGGCATATGCAGAGAGATGCGCCGCAGGCTCTGAGATTATCCGGCATTGCGCCGGGGATTGACATATCATTGACACATACATTATAGTTTAGCACAGAAAGCCGGATTTGTCAAGATTTTTGCGAAAATGCGCTCGAGAATACTCTGCACAAAGGTGTAAACCATCCGTCCAATCGTAGGGGCGAACATTGTTCGCTCGTTCCGGTATCAGAGATTGTCTATTATGTTCCCCTTGAAAAGGCGCCCGTAGGGTGTGCCTTGTGCTGGGATGTCCCGAAGGGACAGGGGGATTAAGTTTGCGGTTCACTATTTCAGCACAAATCGCATCCCCAAAAAACCCCCTTGCAATCTCTTCCGAAATTTGCTATACTATTATAACAGCGATACATTCAAGCAAAATCGAAACGGAGTGAATCTATATTGAATATCCCACAGAAACTGGCTGACGAGTTCCAGCTGCGGCAGGAACAGATCGACAACACCATCGCCCTGCTGGATGACGGCAAGACCATCCCCTTTATTGCACGCTACCGGAAAGAGCGGACCGGCTCGCTGGATGACCAGGTGCTGCGTGCCATCGACAACCGGCTGCAATACCTGCGCAAGCTGGAACAGCGCAAGAGCGAGATCCTTTCCGCCATCGAGTCCCAGGGCAAGCTGACCCCGGAACTGACGGAAAAGATACAGAAAGCGGAGACTCTGGTGGAGACGGAGGATCTGTACCTGCCGTATCGTCCCAAGCGAAAGACCCGTGCGTCTATGGCGATCGCCCGTGGCTTGGAGCCGCTGGCACGGACGCTGATGGCGCAGGATGCCGGAACAGACCCGGTGCAGGCGGCACAGGCGTTCCTCACGGAAGAAGTGCCGGATACGGATGCGGCGCTCCAGGGCGCAATGGACATCCTGGCAGAGGAGATGGCGAACGACGCCGACCTGCGCAAACAGATGCGCCGTCTGGTGATGCTCACCGGTACGATACAGTCCCACGCTGTGGATGCGGATGCGGAAACACCCTATCAGAACTACTACGACTATGCCGAACCGGTAAAGCGCATCGTGGGTCACCGTGTCCTCGCCATCGACCGTGGCGAACGGGAGGGCGCACTGAAAGTGGCAGTCACGCTGCCGGAGGGACACGGGGCATCCATGCTGATCCAGAAGTTTGTGAAGAACCAGAGTCCCTGCGGAAAGCTGGTGCAGACTGCCGCAGAGGATGCGTTTCAGCGGCTGCTGTTCCCGGCGGTGGAGCGGGAGATCCGCAAGGCGCTGACCGAACAGGCGGCAACGGCTGCCATCGGTGTGTTTGCGTCCAACCTGCGGCAGCTGCTCATGGCGGCACCGCTGAAAAACCGAACCGTCCTGGGCGTAGACCCCGGCTACCGCACCGGCTGTAAGCTGGCTGTGGTGGACGAGACGGGAAAGGTGCTGGATACCGGCGTGGCACACATCACCCTGGGAAAGGGCGCATCCCTGGAAAAGGGCAAGGATACCATCCGGAAGATGCTGCGGCAGCACCATGTGACCGCCGTCGCCATCGGAAACGGCACGGCGTCCCGGGAATCCGAGGCTGTGGTGGCAGAACTGCTGAAAGAGCTGCCCTATTCTGCGGCGTATATGGTGGTCTCTGAGGCTGGGGCATCGGTGTACTCTGCGTCCAAGCTGGCGGCAGAGGAGTTCCCGGAGTATGACGTTTCACTCCGGAGCGCCGTGTCCATTGCCCGGCGGTTACAGGACCCGCTGGCGGAACTGGTGAAGATCGACCCTCAGGCGATCGGCGTGGGACAGTATCAGCACGATATGCCCAAGGCGGAGCTGTCGGCGGCGCTGGACGGCGTGGTGGAGGACTGCGTGAACCACGTGGGCGTAGACCTGAACACCGCCTCGTTCTCCCTGCTGTCCCACATCGCCGGCATCAACCAGACCATCGCCAAGAACATCGTGGCGTACCGGACGGAAAACGGCGCATTCACTGACCGGAAACAGCTGAAAAAGGTGGCAAAGCTGGGACCCAAGGCGTATGAACAGTGCGCCGGATTCCTCCGTGTGCCGGGCGCAAAGAATCCTCTGGACAACACCGCCGTGCATCCGGAAAGCTATGGCGCAGCGGAGCAGATTCTCCGGGAATGCGGCTTTCAGCTGGCGGACATTGCCGGACAGGACCGCAGCGAGATCACATCCATTGCCAAGCAGCACGGTATCGCAGCCATTGCGAAAAAAGCTGGCGTGGGTGAGCCGACGGTAAAGGATATCATCAAGGAGCTGGCAAAGCCGGGACGTGACCCTCGTGACGAACTGCCGCCGCCGCTGCTTCGGAGCGGTGACATCATGGAGCTGAAAGATCTGAAACCGGGCATGGAACTGGTGGGAACGGTGCGGAATGTCATCGACTTCGGCTGTTTTGTGGACATCGGCGTCCATGAGGACGGGCTGGTGCATATTTCCCAGATCTGCGACCGGTTTATCAAGCATCCGCTGGAGGCAGTCAAGGTCGGCGAAGTGGTAAAGGTCTGGGTGCTGGATGTGGACTTGAAACGCAAGCGCATTGCACTGACCATGAAACCGCCGAAGAAAGGATAAAGGAGAACATATGGGATTTGGAAAGAAACTGACTGCCCTGGTATTGGCGGCGGCAATGACGGCTGCGGCGTGCAGCTGCGGCACGGAAAGCGGCAAAAGCACCGCCGGAGAAGAGAGCAGCCAGGCAGAGGAAAAGCCGGACTTCCGCACGGAAATGCGGGACGATATGACCACAGGCGACATCGTGGCGGAAATGGGGCTGGGCATCAACCTGGGGAACACCCTGGAGGCGTGCGGCGACTGGATCGACAGCAGCGGCGGCGTGAACAGCTATGAGACCGCCTGGGGCAGCCCTACGGTGACTGAGGAAATGATCGCAGGCTATGCTGCCGCCGGGTTCGACTCGGTGCGCATCCCGGTGGCGTGGTCGAATCTGATGGGAGACGACTACACCGTTGCGCCGGAACTGCTGGATCGTGTGGAGACCGTGGCGCAGTATGTGCTGGACAACGGGATGTACGCCGTGGTGAATCTCCACTGGGACAACGGCTGGATCGCCGGATTCTCCACCGACTATGACACCTGCATGGAGAAATACACCCGCATCTGGGAGCAGGTATCGGAGCGCTTTGCCGGCTACGGTGACCATCTCATTCTGGAATCCATGAACGAAGAGGGCTGTTTCGACGATCTGTGGAATCACTACAGCGGTTCGGAGGATGGCAAGGCGGAGGCATACGGCATCGTCAACCGTATCAACCAGAAGTTCGTCGATCTGGTGCGCAGCTCCGGCGGCAACAACCCGGAGCGCCATCTGCTCATTGCCGGCTATGCCACAGACGTGGACATGACCTGTGACGAGATGTTCCAGATGCCGGAGGACAGCGCCGGACGGTGCGCCGTGTCGGTACATTATTATACGCCGTCTACGTTCTGCATCCTGGAAGAGGACGCCGACTGGGGCAAGGCAAAGACCACCTGGGGTTCGCCCAGAGACCAGCGGATACTGGAAAAGGACATGGAAAAGCTCCAGACCCGTTTCCTGAACAACGGCATCCCGGTCATCATCGGCGAATACGGCTGTTCCACCGGGAATAAGACCGAGGACGCCGTCCGGACATTTCTCACGGCGGTGGCACGTGCGGCGTATTCCCGTGGGATGTGTCCCATGCTGTGGGACATCACCGGGGTGTTCTATGACCGCAGCAGCTGTAAAATGATCGACAGCCAGCTGGAGCAGGAACTCCGGGATATTGCAGAGACGGCGAGAAACTGACAAAAATCCGGAAATTGGAAGAAAACTGCTTTGAGAATTTCCGAAAAAAGGTGCGGGTGCGCATCAAAATAGCAAGTTGTTTTTCACGCAATTTTTCGGATTTAGAAGAATTGCACAAAAACAGAGGTTGCTTTTATTCGTGCTGTATAAAAATGTGTGGAAAATGAAAAAAACGCTTGCAAAAAATCTACAAATATGCTATGCTGGTATATGGAGAAGTAGGGTGCAGGAAAGCACTGGTATGGCTTCATGAAGATGTGCGCCGGCTGTGCAATTGGAAAGCGGAAAGCACGCAAATCAATTTTAAGAATGTCCCCCTTGAAAAGGGGGATGTCAGCGTAAGCTGACAGGGGGATAATCCCGACCCTTGCTCTTTACGGAGCATTCACCTCAGCACAAGGCACACTCTATGGGTGTCTTTGCAAGGGAAGTAATTAGAAAATTGATTTGTGTGAGCGGAAAGGGGGCAGCAGACGACTGGCACGGCGGAGGTACGGAAACCAAGGGGCAGAAAAGCTTCTCTGCACACAACCAAGGCGGCGCTATGCCGCAGAAAATCAAGAAAGGAAGAATGATAAACATGAAGATGAAGAAGTTTCTTTCATCTCTGACTGCTGGTGTAATGGCGGCAACCACCGTATTCACCAGTGCGCTGGTAACACCGGTTATGTCGTTTATTGCGACTGCGGCTGATGCTGACGCAATCGGTACAGCATCTTTGATCGGTACACTCGGTAGCAATGCCTATTGGGGCGAAGGCAATAGTTCCAATAATGGTAATGCGCCCAGTACAGTAAGCATTTCCGGTGATGGAGAGTTTTCTCTTTCCTGGGAACTGTCTGAAGGTTCCAGCACGATTCAGTGGCTGGGTATTGTAATCAACCCGGCAGGAGAATCGAAGACCTTTACAACTGATACATTTAAGGATTTGAAGGTTTCTCTGAGTTCTCTGAAAATTGACAGCGTTGAAGTTGCAGATGCAGCTAACAATGCAACTGTAAACACAAAATACTATGGCGAAGACGGCAAGGGTGTAAGCAGAATCGAATTCGGCGGTGACTGGTCTGGTGCAACTGCTGTTAGCAAGAACACCGAAGTAAAGGGTACAATTAGTGCAACCTTTACTGTAGAGGGCACCGGCAAGACCACCACAACCACTACCAGCGAGACCACTGCGGAAACCACAGAGACCACCGTTTCTTCCGCAGTTTCTTCTGATGTTTCCAGCGAGACATCTGAATCTGTTGTAACCACTGCATCTGCATCCTCTGCCGAGACTGTGACAACCACAACTGCTCCGGCAATTAAGGACGTAGAGGCAAAGATCACCACCGGCACCCAGAAGGGTAAAGACGGTGATATCCAGGCATATGCAGAATTTGACCCGAACGGCGCAAAGTCTGCAACACTGTATTATACCGTAACTTCCAAGGATACCGAGTCCAGCGGTGCTTTCGGCACATACAACGGCGATTGGTTCCAGGAAGAATTTAAGGCAAGCGTTGGCGCAAATGGTGCCTGCACAGCAGATTACACCATCCCGTCCAATGTTGGCAAGACCGTAAAGGCAATGATCTTTTATCCGGATGCAAGCAGCGTCAAGATCGACAAGGTGGTTCTCCACTATGATTCCGCTGTTACCACATCCGCAACAACCACCAGTGTCACCACAACCACTGAGGCAGCAAAGTACACCAAGGTACTGACTCCGAAGGCTGAGGAAGACAAGGGTACTGACGGCAAGGCAAGCAACACCAAGGTTGAGTTCGACCCGATGGGCGCTTACAAGGCAATCGCTTACTACACCGTAAAGACAAATGACACCAACACCAGCGGCGCTTTCGGCACATGGAACGACAGCCTGCCGGAGGGTGAAGAGTGGCAGAGCGAGGAATTCAAGGATCTGGCCGTTCCGGCAAACAAGCAGGTCGTTGTTTCCTACAACATTCCGAAGACTGTCGGCGAAACCGTGCAGTTCATGGTTTATTACCCGAAGTTCGGTGATGTGACCATCGACAAGATCGTTCTGTGCTTTGACGAAGATCCGGATGCAACAACAACCTCCGTTTCTTCCACCACAGAGATCAAGACCACTGCATCCAGCGTGTCCTCTGAGACAGAGACCACTGCATCTGCAACCACCAAGGGAACAGAGTCCAGTGCATCTGAGACAACAAAGGCAACAGAGACCAGCGCAACCTCTGCAACTACCGAGACTGACAAGGCAACAGAGACCAGCGCATCTGCAACCACCAAGGATACAGAATCCAGCGCAACCTCTGCAACCACCAAGACTGACAAGGCAACAGAGACCAGCGCTACCGAAAAGGCAACCACTGTTACAAGCACCACCAAGCAGTCTGTAACCACAACTGCAACAGATGCACCGAAGGGCAAGGGCATTGTCATCGACATCGGCGAGGCTAACGCAGAGCCGGGCGAAGAGGGCGTTGAACTGCCGTTCTATCTGCAGAAGTATATCCCGTCTGAGGGCTTTAGCTTTGCAATTGATGTCCCGATGGTAACTGCAAAGATCCTGAGCATCAACAAGACCGAAGTTTCCAAGGACGGCGTGGATGAATATGTATCCGGTTCTGTCCGCAGAACTTCCAACACCGCAGGCTTTGAGGCATTCGGCGCTGACGAATCCGCAGCTCCGGAAGATCGCTGGATGTACTTCATGTGGACTGTTTCCGCCGGCACTGCAACCATCCCGGATGAAGAAAACGGCGCAAGCAACTTCATGAATATGTACTTCGACATCGCTGACAACGCAGCAGATGTTGCAGCAGAATACGGTCTGGAACTCCAGACAGATGCTGACGGCAATACCTACTACTTCTTCCCGATGAACTTTGCACAGTACCAGAAGGTAAACTGGGACTTCTCCGGCACAGCAGGCAGCGCATACATCATGCCGAACCAGCAGTTCCTGGACGACAGCAGCAATGACCTGGCTACCACAGACGTTACTTACTACAACGGCGGTTTCCGTGTATACACCGACAAGAAGGATGTCACCACATCTTCTACCGCTGATACAACCACATCCATCACAACCACAAAGACAACCGCAACCGACGAAAAGGATATGCCGATCAATCTGGATATCGATGAGGTTTATGTATATCCGCAGCCGGCTGGCGAAAACCCGGATTATGTTGGCATTGAAGAAGAACTGGGCGTAAAGGTTATTGCCAAGGAAGGCGTAGACACCAAGAGCTATGGTATCAGCGGTGCAGTCGCATTCCCGGATGCAACCGCAAAGCTGTTCACCATTCCGGACGGCATGGAGAGCAAATTCGCAGTCAACGACTTCGGCTCCAGCGGCAGACCGAACATGATCGACTTTGCTGCTTATAAGAACGGCACATCCACCATCACCGACGGCAGCGACCGCTGGATCCGCTTCATCGAAGCATTCTCCAACGACGGTCCGCAGGATCCGGCTGAGCTGGATCGTATCTTCCACCTGGTATTCGATGTACCGGATGCAGATACCGTACAGGCAATCGCAGACGAATATGGTCTGACACTTCAGACCGGCGAGTATGACGGCAAGACTGTTCAGTACTACGAGTTCCCGGTAACCTGGGCTCCGGACGGCATTGACCAGATGCCCAGCGGCGGCACCATTGTTGATGTTGAGCGCTTTAAGTATCTGAACGGCGAGGGCGTGACCGGTGAGGATATCTTCGACGACCAGGTTGGTCTGAAGGATGGTGCGATCCGTGTTATCATGAAGGAAGTGGAAGATACCACAACCACAACCACAACTGTAACAACTACCACTACTACAAAGGCATCCACAACCACAACAAAGGCATCTGCTACAACAACCACAAAGGCATCCACAACTTCTACAACAAAGGCATCTGTTACAACAACGACAAAGGAATCCACTACGACAACAAAGGCGTCTGCTACAACAACTACAAAGGCATCTACGACAACAACAGAAGAAGCGACTTCTACAACAACAACCGAAAAGACAACCGTTTCCGAGACTTCCGGAACAACAACTACAAAGGCAACGGAATCCGAGGCTCCGGTAAGCACAACTACTGTAGAATCGACTACCACAGAGAGAGGCACCTTCACCAAGAAGACTACAACTGTGACAACGACTACAGAAGATGCAAACTACACCAAGGTCTCCAGACCGACCGGAACAACCACAACAGAAACCACAACTTCTGCTGAGAATACCACAACTTCCAGCGAGACAACCACAAGCACTGGTTCTTCCAGCGATACTGTTACTTCTACCACAACAACCGAGACTCAGCCTGCCGGCAAGCCGGATGTTAAGGTAAAGGAAGATGCAAACTTCTACCTGTCTGAGGACACTCGTGCATTCGACCCGGCAGATCTGGTAGAGAGCGCAACTCTGGACGGCGAGGACATTCTGAGCCAGCTGACCTTCGAGTACGCTTCTCCGAAGGATATGTACGATGCACTGCACGGCGATATCGCTTATGTTGCATCTGACTTGAAGGTTCTGTACAACGGCGAAGAAGTCGGCACTGCTAAGGTTTACATCGGCATCAAGGGTGATACGGACTTGAACGGTAAGGTTGAGGCAACTGATATGTTCTACAATATGTACTATCAGGCAAGACTGGGTGCCGGCATCAAGGAAGGCGTAACTCTGTTGGAGAACAACCAGGATGAGAATCTGGAGAAACTATCTTACTTCTTGACCGATATCGACACCGAGAGCAAGGAAGGCAAGAACACTGCCGACAAGTCCATCACTCCGACTGACCTGTTCTATCAGATGTACTACATCGCTCTGAAGGGCGCAGGCTACAAGGATACTGTTTGGACCGATGTTTGCCCGGATCTGAAGAACCTGCAGGGTTCCTGCTGGTATGAGGCAAAGTAAGCCAAACCGAAACAGAACGTGAAAACGTTTTTGACAGCCTGGATATGACATCATAAGAAAACCCGATGCGGGAGCAATCCCGTGTCGGGTTTTTGTTGTACAATGAAAACCCCCAGTTAAACTGGGGGTTCAAAAAGCTTAAAGCTATGGGTAGAAAAAAATAACCTCCAGAGTTATAATAAGGTTA
>JABLTR010050827.1_pt1 | contig 11776 bp, 11 predicted proteins | sample 7160071 | NCBI WGS metagenome assembly JABLTR01 (sample SAMN14651230, study PRJNA627086) | human gut metagenome | isolation source: feces | host: Homo sapiens
TATGAGGGGCATACCTATTTTTACTTTCATCAATAAGCTGGACAGACAGGCTAAGGACCCCCTTGAACTTCTTGAGGACCTGGAGGATGCCCTTGGACTTCCTTCTGTGGCTGTAACATGGCCCATCGGAAGCGGACAGCTTTTTGAGGGTATTTACAACAGAATGGAAAATTGTGTCCTTCTTTATAGAAGCAATGAAATAGTAAAGCTCGGAGAAGACGGAGTTTTTGGAAAAGAACTTGAGGGCGTCATAAGCGATGCCAACCTGGAGATACTCAGAAGTGAGATCGAGCTGGTGGACGGAGCTGGAAATGAATTTGATAAGGAAGCCGTAGATGCCGGAAAACTTTCACCAGTATTTTTCGGTTCAGCTCTGGCTGACTTTGGAGTTACCATGTTCCTTAAACACTTCCTTGATATGTCACCTTCTCCAGGAGACAGAAAGACGACCACAGGGGTAGTAAAACCCACAGATGACTTTTTCAGCGGATTTATTTTTAAGATCCAGGCCAATATGAACCCTGCCCACAGGGATAGGCTGGCATTTTTAAGGATATGCTCCGGAGTATTCGAGAGAGGTATGACAGTTACCCTTACAAGAAACGGAAAACAGATGAAGCTCTCCCAGTCAACACAGCTTATGGCCAATGAGAGGGAGACCGTTGATGTGGCCTATGCCGGAGATATAATCGGTATATATGATACGGGAAACTACCAGATAGGAGATACACTTACTGACTCAAAGGAAAAGATATTCTTTGAGCCCCTTCCTACCTTCCCTCCTGAGCTTTTCGCCAGGGTAAGGCCTGTTGATACCATGAAGGCAAAACAGTTCCAGAAGGGCGTTGAGCAGCTGGCACAGGAAGGTGCCATCCAGGTATATACCAATGAATATAATGAGGTAATACTTGGTGCCGTTGGACAGCTTCAGTTTGAGGTATTTGAGTATAGACTTTTAAATGAATATAATTCAGAGATAAGGATGGAGCCCCAGGATTATTCCATTGCCCGCTGGGTGCTGGATATGGAGCCTGAGGATATAAAGGAACTTTTAAATGCCAGAAGCACACTGGTATTTGACCACTTTATGAGGCCGCTTATCCTCTTTGCAAACCAGTATACATTGAATACATTCATGGAAAAATATCCAGATGTCAAGCTTATAGAAGCACATGAGGTAAAATCCCTTGTGGAGTGATATAAGGCTTAAAAATATAATATTGATTTGAATTAGACAGGACGCATATCTAAAATGTTATGGCGTCCTGTTTTTTATGCTTTATTCAGACAACAAATGCTGTATTCCTGAAATTTGAAACTCAGAAAATAAGTTTATATTGTTTTGATTTTTTCTAAGAAATATAATTAGATGGAAGATTTATTTGAATAAACCATAACGGACATAATAAGCTGCATGCAAAATAAAAAGTAGATAAATTGTTGAAAAATATATGATATATTTCCTTTTTAAGAGGCGATGGATATGGGTGCAAAAATACTCATAGCTGATGATGAAAAAGATATAGTATCCATGCTTAAAAGCTTTTTTGAAAGTAAAGGCTATTCTGTTTTATCAGCTTTAAACGGTATCGAAGCCATAAAACAGACTGAAAAACAGCCGGATATAATACTTCTTGATATAAATATGCCGGGAATGGACGGCTTAGAGGTCTGCAGACGCATAAGAGACCATATATCATGCCCAATACTTTTCTTGACAGCTAAAATAGAAGACATGGATAAGGTGAATGGTTTTGCAGCAGGCGGAGATGACTATATAGTCAAGCCGTTTTCCCTTGTGGAGCTGGAGGCCAGGGTAAAGGCACATTTAAGACGGGAGGAAAGACACAGTTTTGACTCACGGATAAAATTTTCAGGAGATGTAGCCATAGATTATTCTGAGAGATGTCTCTATTTTGATGATAAGCCCGTAGGACTTGCTAAAAAGGAATTTGATATAGTTGAACTGCTTTCTCAAAATCCGGGACAGGTCTTCGATAAAGAGAGGATATATGAGCGTGTATGGGGATATGACAGCGATGGTGACAGCAGCGTGGTGGCTGAACATATCCGCCGGATCAGAGCTAAAATAGCGTCATACACAGACCGGGCATATATCGAGACCGTTTGGGGGTGTGGTTATAAGTGGATAAAATAAAGGTCATTTGGCGGGATATGTCATTGAAAAAGAGCATTATGATATATATTTTGATATTTGCCGTATCAGCCATCATCCTAAGCGCTCTTACAGCCGGATTTTGTAACTGGAAAGTACAGAAAATAAATGATTCCTACCCGCCTGTGGGAGAAAGATATTATCTTACAAACGAAAAAGGTGAGAGACTTAACGAAAGCACCTATATTTATAAAGAAATATCACCAATGAGTGAAAGGGACGAAAGACGGGTCGCTGTTTTGGAAACCATACCGATTGTCGCCATACCTATATATTCAGCTCTTTGTATAATGGCGGCGGCATTTTTATTTTACCGCAGCAAATTAAAGGAGCCTCTGGCTGAACTTAAGGAAGCTTCCGAAAAAATATCAAATAATGATCTGGATTTCAAGATAAATTATCATTCTGGCGATGAGATGGGACAGCTTTGTGCCTCCTACGAGGCCATGAGGTCAGCCCTTTATCATAACTTTTCTGAAATGTGGCGCCAGGTAGAAGAACGCAGAGAACTCAATGCGGCCTTTGCCCATGACCTGCGTACTCCTCTTACGGTTTTAAAGGGATATAATGAAATGCTGCAGGGAAGCGAAAGCGAAAAAACTAGAAAAACAGCCGAAACCATGGGAAAGCATATATCCCGTATGGAAAACTATATAGCCAGTATGAGCAGCATAAGGCGTATGGAGGATGCCGAGCCGGAATATCAACATATATTATTGCAGCCATTTTTGGAATCTATTAATAAAAGCTCGGATATGATATGCAGACAGAACGGAAAAATACTGTATTTTGAAAATAATGTTTCAGCTTCACAGCTGTATATTGATACCTCGTTTATATCCCAGGTGTGTGATAATCTCATTTCAAACGCGGTTAGATATGCTAAAACAGCTGTGACACTCACCTTTGAATGTAAGGGCGGCGGACTGCTCCTTTGTGTATCCGATGATGGAAAAGGGTTTGATAAAAGCAGTCTGCATAAAGTAGCAGAGCCTTATTTTACGGAGGAAAAAGACCGTTCTGAGCACTTTGGCCTTGGGCTTTATATTTGTAAACTTCTCTGCCGAAACCATGGAGGATGGCTAAAGGCCGAGAATACATCTAAGGGAGCAAAGGTGTCAGCGTATTTCAAGTCTCCTGATGTGAATACGATGTGCAGATAAGTAGATAAAAAATAGATATTTGATTTTTATACTCTCCTTGTAAGTAAATGGAGAGTATTTTTTTGCTCCATTAGAGAAAGGAGCCTGTATATGGAATTAAAAACGATAGGGCTGACAAAACGATTCGGCTCAAAAACCGCTGTGGACGGTCTGGACATCACATTGACAAAGGGAGTTTATGGCCTGCTGGGAGCAAACGGCGCTGGAAAAACAACGCTTATGAGGCTTATATGCGGCGTACAAAGGCCGGACTCAGGAAAGGTAATGTTCAATGGCAAAAATATCGAGAAACTTGGTGAAAGGTATAGGGAGATTATGGGATATCTGCCCCAGAACTTTGGTTATTATCCGGACTTTAAGGCAGTCGATTTTCTAATGTATGTTTCAGCATTAAAGGGGCTGGATGAAAAAACAGCCCGTAAAAGGTCCAGGAATCTGCTGGAAATGACAGGCCTGTCAGATGATGGAGGAAAGAGGATAAGGACATTTTCCGGCGGCATGAAGCAGCGTTTAGGCATAGCCCAGGCAATGCTCAATGATCCCAGCATACTTATATTGGATGAGCCCACAGCAGGGCTTGACCCAAAGGAGAGGGTGCGTTTCAGGAATATCATAAGTGCGTTTTCAAAAGATCGCATAGTCATCCTGTCCACACATATCGTTTCAGATGTGGAATTCACAGCGGAAAATATAATTATGATGAAAAAGGGTAGAGTTGTCCATTTTGGCAGCCCTCAGGATATAACATCTGAAATCGACGGAATGGTATGGGAATTTATCGTACCGGCTGAAAGAGCGGAGCGGTATAGGTATGATATGATCGTAAGCAATATGAGAAACATAGAAAATGGCCGAGCCCTTCTTAGGGTCATATCAGAAGGAAAACCAGCGGATGGGGCAGTTCAGGTAAGGGCCGCACTGGAAGACCTGTATTTATTCTGCTTCAGGGGAGGGGAAAATGATGAAAAGTCTTATAAAATTTGAAATGAAAAAAATACTTACAAAAAGGATATCGCTAATATCCTATGCTGCCATATTTCTGCTGTCATTTATACTCACCTTTTCCACCCTTCAAAACATGTATGCCTTTGACGGAAAAAGTATGGAGGGCAGCGGAAAAGAGGCTGTTGATATAGATAAGGAGATCGCTTCTGAATACAAGGGAATACTGACCGATGAAAAAGTACAGGAAATACTTGTGAAATTCAAGCCAAAACAGGATATGAATGGGATTAATGCGAAGTATTCATATTTAAATGCTTTACAGTCATCGGTATTTTATCGATTTTCTGATATAGATGGAAACTGGAATGGGCTGACAGTATCAGATGTATATGGCAATGAGCCGATAAACATAGGATATGTAAACGGCTGGCTGAGCACGAGCCAGAATATTTTAAAGATTATGGTATTTATGGCTTTTGTCATAATACTTATGACAGCACCGGTTTTCTCAGGAGAATATGGCGGTGTAGACAATATTATTTTGACAAGCAGATATGGAAAGACAAAATGTATATCAGCCAAAGTTACGGCAGGAATTCTGTCATCGTTGATAATAACATTCACTGTTATTGCACTTAATATCATTTCAGCATTTATCATCTATGGAAAGGAAGGCCTGGACTGTTCCATACTGTTTGCTCCCATAGAGTTTTCAGAAGGGTATATACCATTTAATATCACCTGCAGCACATTATTAAAATACCAGATGCTCCTGGCATTTATGAGTTCCGTAAGTGTGGCAGGCATAACATTCATATTTTCTGCCCTGTGCAGGAGCCAGCTGGCCGCATTTGCCATATCTTGTGCCTTTTATGTTATACCAATAGTGCTCCCCATAGCAGAAACGAGTTCTTTATACCGAATTTTAGTCCTTATGCCGTTTTATTATGCTCAGTTAATTTCCCTTATGAGCATAGAACAGATGGGAAACGGCCTGCTTTATGCGCTATTGGCTGTGCCCGCGGCGTTTGTATTTATGTCAGCTGGGATTATCCTTTCCCGCAGGATTTTTTCAAAACACCAGGTATTATGACAGGGGCATATATGGTTAAAAAATGGTTTATTCTTATCAGAGCTAACATTTAAGGCTTTACTCTGCTCGTATAAATATATACTGACATAACAAAAGAGGACTTTCCGTAATCGGAAAGTCCCTTTAAGCATATATTTTATTAGTCGTCGAATGTCAGACTGTGTTTTACTCTGTCATGTTCTTCAGCGGTTTTTCCATCGTTCCACTTGGACATATCTCCTACAAGATATCCTGTGATACGGCGGATCCTCTGGAAGTGAGGGCCTTCTTCCTCGCTTCTTCCGCATTTAGGGCAGGTATCTCCTATAATGCCGTTGAAACCACAGCAGGGGTCTCTGTCAACGGGGTGGTTGATGGAACCATAACCGATACCCTGTTCCTTCATATAACGAACGACCTTTTCAAAGGCGTCAAGATTCTGTGTAGGATCTCCGTCAAGTTCGATATATGAAATATGTCCTGCATTGGTAAGAGCATGATAAGGTGCCTCAAGCTGTATCTTCTTGAATGCGCTGATGGGGTAGTATACAGGAATATGGAAGCTGTTTGTGTAGTAGTCCCTGTCTGTAACACCCTCGATGATGCCGTATTTTTCCTTATCTATTCTTACGAACCTTCCTGAAAGACCTTCAGCGGGTGTTGCAAGAAGAGTGAAGTTCATATGATATTTCTGTGAATACTCGTCCATACGGCGGCGCATATGTGAAACTATATCAAGACCAAGGTTCTGTGCGATCTCGTTTTCGCCATGGTGGTATCCGATAAGGGCCTTAAGTGTTTCAGCAAGTCCGATGAATCCGACTGAAAGAGTACCATGTTTAAGTATCTCACGGATCTCATCGTTCATACCAAGCTTCTCGCTGTCGATCCATACGCCTTCGCCCATAAGGAAGGGGAAGTTGCGGACTTTTTTCTTAGCCTGTATCTCGAAACGTTCAAGGAGCTGCTCAACAACAAGATCGATCTTGCTGTCCAGTTCCTTGAAGAACCAGTCGATGTTTTTGTTTGCTTCGATGGCGATACGGGGAAGGTTGATACTTGTGAAGCTTAAGTTTCCTCGACCGTTTGATATTTCCTTTGTAGGGTCATATACGTTACCGATTACCCTTGTACGGCAGCCCATGTATGAGATCTCTGTCTCGGGCTTTCCGTTATAGTATTTAAGGTTGAAGGGCGCATCCTGGAATGAGAAGTTAGGGAAAAGTCTCTTTGCGCTGACTCTGCAGGCAAGTTTGAACAGATCGTAGTTAGGCTCTCCGGGATTGTAGTTGATGCCTTCCTTTACCCTGAATATCTGGATGGGGAAGATAGGTGTTTCTCCATGTCCAAGACCTGCTTCAGTAACAAGGAGCATATTTTTCATGACCATACGTCCTTCTGTTGATGTATCCATACCATAGTTGATGGATGAGAAGGGTGTCTGGGCACCGGCTCTTGAATGCATCGTGTTAAGGTTATGGATGAAGGCTTCCATTGCCTGGTATGTTGCTTTATCTGTTTCATCGGCAGCCTTGCGTCTTGTAAATTCCTGAACCTTTTCTACCTCTTTTTCGTCAAATCCTTTTTCAACAAGGAGCTCTTTTTCTCTTTCGTTGTATTCAGGGTTATCATCAAGAGCAGGTTCAAGACCTTCCTTCTGAAGTGCAGCTTTTAAGTCATTGATGTCATCATCAACAAGTTTGTTGTCAAGAAGCTCAAGGGCATTTCTAAGAAGTCTGTAGTAGCGTTTTTTGTATGTCTTTTTAACACCGGGAGCAAGGCCGTAGTCAAAGTTTACGATTGACTGTCCACCGTGCTGGTCATTCTGGTTTGACTGGATGGCTATGCAGGCAAGGGCTGAGTAGCTTGAAATATCATTGGGCTCACGAAGAACGCCATGGCCTGTTGAAAATCCACCCTTGAAAAGTTTAAGTATATCGATCTGGCAGCATGTTGTTGTCAGTGTATAGAAGTCAAGGTCATGGATATGGATATCTCCGTTTCTGTGGGCCTCTGCGTGTTTGGGGTTAAGTACATACATTTCATTGAAATGTTTTGCACCCTCAGAACCATATTTGAGCATAGCACCCATGGGAGTATTTCCGTCAATGTTTGCATTCTCACGTTTAATATCACTTTCCTTAGCGTCTGAATATGTGATATCCTCAAATGTTTTCATAAGACGGGTATTCATATCCCTTACTCTTGTTCTTTCTGCTCTGTAAAGGATATAGCTTTTTGCAGTGCGGACATATCCATGGGCAATGAGGACACCCTCTACCTTATCCTGGATCTGTTCAACTGTAGGTATTTCAACGCCTTCAGCCTCAAGAAGGTGAACGACTTCTCCTGCAAGGGCAAGGCAGGTAGCGTTATCCTTAGGGCCTGTTGTTGCGCCAAAAGCTTTGTTCATGGCGCTGGCGATTTTATTGATGTCAAAGTAGGCGGTACGTCCGTCACGTTTTTTGATGGAAGTAATCATTTTTTTTCCTCCTAAATATTGTGGCTAAACAACTATATATTGAGCTGTATAAGTTATATGTGTCAACATCTAGTATTTTACATCAGCGCATATTAATAGTCAATGTGCACTATAGCCAAAATGGAACAACCTACATAATAATTTTTTCGGGAGTAGTAGATATTATGGAAACTTTCTGCTGTTTTAAACAAAAAGAGGTAATAAATGTTTGTGATGGATTTAGGTTCGGATATGTTAACGATCTGGTGATAGATCTCAGATGCGGACAGATAACGGATATAATAATACCTGTCCAGACTAAAAATGGCCTGTTCTACTCAAAGGACAAACAGTACAGGATACCTTGGAGCGCCATAAAGAGGATAGGCAGTGATATAATACTGGTGGAAGTGGATACAAAGGCCGTATGTATAAGGAAAAATTAGTTGACCTGAGGAAAAATTTGTCTTATGATAATAACGTATGAAGGCTGGTTTTAAGCCTAAGAACAGGGGGATTTGAAAATATGAGATGTCCTTTTTGCGGCAACGAAGATACTAAGGTGGTTGACTCGAGGGCACAGGATGACAACACCGTTATAAAAAGGAGAAGATTGTGCGAAAAATGCGACAAGAGATTTACAACATATGAAAGAATCGACACAGTTCCTCTAATTGTTGTAAAAAGAGACGGAACGCGGGAAGTATTTGAAAAAAGCAAAATATTAAACGGCATAGTCAAAGCCTGCAATAAAAGAAATATATCCATGAAGCAGATGGAAGCCGTTGTTGAAGATATTGAAAATTCAATAATGAACTCTCCATCAAAGGAAATCTCATCGGGCGAGCTGGGAAATATGGTAATGGACAGACTTAAAAACCTTGATGAGGTGGCCTATGTCAGATTTGCTTCGGTCTACAGACAGTTTAAGGATATAAACACATTTATGGAAGAGCTGAATAAGCTCCTGAATGAAAAGAAAAAAGACTAAATGACAAATACCCCGTCCTGGATATTCAGGACGGGGTATTGTTATGAAAAAATATCTTTATGGATAATGGGTGTTTTATTATGCGCCGAAGTTTTCCCTCAGCCTGTTTATTATCTTTTTTTCCATCCTTGATACCTGTACCTGGGATATGCCTATTTCCTTGGCAGTTTCGCTTTGGGTCTTGTCCTTGAAATACCTGAGAAAGATGAGCTGCCTCTCTTTAGGTTCCAGCTCGACTAGTATCTGTTTAAGGGTTATGGTGTCAGCTATATCGTCGGTGCTGCCTTCACACAGACGGTCGATGAGATATACAGGTGAGCCGTCGCTCCTGTAAACGGTCTTAAATATGCTTTCTACCTCCCTGGAGGAATCCAGCGCCTCCACAAGGGTCTCTGTGTCTATGCCCATTCTTTGGGCAAGCTCACTGACCGTTGGTTCCTCACCGGTTTTGGATATGAGCTGTTCCCTTAAAAATTTGGCTTTAACAGCCGTTTCCTTGAGGGGACGGCTCACCTTTATCATACCGTCGTCTCTTAAAAATCTGCGGATCTCTCCCATTATCATGGGCACCGCATAGGTGGAAAACTTTACGTCAAAGGAAGGGTCGAATTTATCTATACATTTTATCAGTCCTATGGCGCCTATCTGGAAAAGATCATCGGTCTCACATCCCCTGCCTCTGAATTTCCTTACTACGCTCCATATTAGACCACTGTTTTCTTCTATAAGGCGTTCCTTTGCCGCCGAATCGCCCTGCTGGGCCAGTTCTATGAGTCTTTTTGTATCATCCAATACAAACCCTCCATTGTCATTCAGCATAAGACAGCCGTTTTGACATGATTATTCTTGTTCCTTTTCCCGGCTGGGATTCCACGTCCAAATGGTCCATAAATGTTTCCATTACCGTAAAGCCCAGGCCTGAACGCTCAAGCTCAGGTTTAGACGTGTAAAGAGGCGTCATGGCCTTCTGTATGTCAGCTATGCCTCTGCCGCGGTCGGATATTTCTATGTATATCTCCCTTCCCTCATAGGAGCATAAAAGGGTGATGTCTCCCTTTGAGTTGTCATATCCATGGATTATGGAGTTGGTCACAGCTTCAGAAACCGCTGTTTTTATATCGGTTATTTCCGATACCGTAGGGTCAAGGGGCATTATAAAGGCTGACACAGCCATCCTTGCAAACGCCTCGTTGACTGGAAGGGAAGAAAAGGTCAATGACATGGTGTTTTTATTTTTCATTTTTATGTACCTCCTGGTTGATGCCAAGAACAGCATCCTCAACTGTTTTATAGGAATGAATTATCCTGTAAATGCCTGATATGGAAAGTATCCTGTCCGCTTCCTTTGACGGGTCTGCGATGGAAAGCCTTCCTCCAAGGGCTGATACCGTCTTGTATCTGCCTATGATGACCCCTATGCCGGAACTGTCCATAAATTTTACTCCGCTCATATCCAGGATAAGACTGTCCGCTCCGGATATGTACAGCTCCCTTTCCGTAAGGCGGCGTATGTCTTCGGAGGAACTGTGGTCAATATCGCCTTCTATTTCGGCAATAACTGTCTTGCCTCTTTTTCTGAAATGGATATCCATATAAACTCTCCTTTCACTGCTTCCGCTTTTATGCGGTAAGTTTACTATAATATAAATTATGGGCATTAAATACAAAAACAATTCGCAAATTCGGGCAAAAAAATACCCCGTTCAACCTGAACGGGGCAGATGGCATATATAATAAAAAACGGCGGATAGTCTCCGCCGTCATTTTCAGCACTTTTCAACTTCGGGATATTCAACACCGAAAGTTTCAACAGTTACTTTCTTCATTTTCTGTTCATCAAGGGGCTTATCTGAATAGTTTGTTCTGACATCAGCAATGGCGTCTACAACATCCATTCCTTCGATTACCTTTCCGAAAGCTGCATATTCTCCATCAAGATGGGGAGCGTCCTGGTGCATGATGAAGAACTGAGAACCTGCTGAGTCGTTCATCATTGATCTTGCCATGGAGATTACTCCTCTTTCGTGCTTAAGGGTATTCTTTCCAAAGCCGTTGTGTGCGAATTCGCCTCTGATACGGTAACCGGGGCCGCCTGTACCCTGGCCGAGGGGATCTCCGCCCTGGATCATAAAGCCTTTGATTACTCTGTGGAAGATAACTCCGTCATAGAAGTTTTTGTTTACAAGTGATATAAAGTTGTTGACTGTATTGGGAGCATATTCGGGATAAAGCTCTACTTTGATTATGCCGCCGTTTTCCATTTCGATTGTCACAACAGGATTTTTGTTTTCCATTATGTTCTTCCTTTCTGTATTCCATATAATTCTATATATCTATTTAATGCGGTATGGGGCACATACCGGTATTAACTATTGATTGGACCAGGTGTGGTTTTTCCTCTCTTCATCCGAACGGTAGTGTATATCTTTTTTATTGTTTTCGTCGTCAAAAGCGCTGCCATGAGAACCAGTACCATCTGCGCCGCCGGCATCATCGGAGCGGTCAGTATTTTTGTTATCATCAATGTCATCTGGCGTAGGGTTATTCTGACGGTCTATATAGTCTGCCTTTATCTCCCTGTAAAACTCAGTATTTGTTGCTTTGTAGTAAGGGATAACATATATTCCGGCTATTCCGCAGGTGGCAGCAGTAAGAAGAAACCAGCCGATAAATGAAATGTCTAAAAGAAAAAGCCTCATTTTTTTACCCTGCATCATATTTTTGCTTATCCTTAAGGCATCAAGGGGAGCCAGTTCAGGACATTCTGCCAAAATATACATGGAGACTCTGTAGCTGTAGAATGCGATTATTCCCGGAACGATCAGAAGCACCGACCAGAGAGCGGTAAACAGAGCTATAACAAAAGCCAGGGCAATGGCCTTAAACAGATTCTCAAAGCCGTCAAAAAAATTTATAAAACTGACATCATTCTTTTTTGACAGCTCAAGGAAAAATAAAGATCCTCCCA
>JABLTR010080702.1_pt1 | contig 11768 bp, 9 predicted proteins | sample 7160071 | NCBI WGS metagenome assembly JABLTR01 (sample SAMN14651230, study PRJNA627086) | human gut metagenome | isolation source: feces | host: Homo sapiens
CGTAAATTCCATATCCTGCATATTGCGATAATGATCTTCCAGGATGCCGCAGATCTCCACAAACTTATGATACGCCTGCGGTGCGACCTCTTTGAGCTGATCGATGTGCTGCGGCGTACGGATGCCCGCAACGACATCCTCTCCCTGCGCATTCATCAAAAATTCTCCGTACAGTTTGTTCTCACCGGTTGCCGGATTGCGGGTAAAGGCAACGCCGGTACCACAGTCATTGCCCATGTTGCCAAAGACCATCATCTGTACATTGACCGCTGTGCCCCAGCTGCCCGGGATATCATTCATCTTGCGATAGTAGATCGCACGCGGATTGTTCCAGGAACGGAAGACCGCTTCAATGGCACCAAACAGCTGCACGCGCGGATCGCTTGGGAACGGTTCCTTCAGTTCCTCCTCATAAAAGGCCTTGAAACGCTGGACCAGCGTCTTCATGTCCTCTGCATCCAGATCCAGATCGTCGCTGATGCCCTTTTCCTTCTTGACTTCATCGATGATCTCCTCAAAGCGGGCCTTGCTCAGTCCCATGACGACATCTGCGTACATCTGGATGAAACGGCGATACGAATCATAGGCGAAGCGGGCATTTCCCGTCAGCTTCTCCACACCGGCCACGACTTCATCATTCATACCGAGATTCAGGATGGTATCCATCATGCCCGGCATGGATGCGCGCGCACCGCTTCGTACCGATACGAGCAGCGGATCGTTCACATCGCCAAACTTCTTTTCTGCCTGTTCCTCCAGTTTGGCCAGATACTCTTCGATCTGTGTACGGATGTCCGCATTGATGCATTCTCCATCCGCATAATACTGATTGCATGCCTCGGTCGTAATGGTGAAACCATATGGCACCGGCATGCCCAATCGGCTCATTTCTGCGAGGTTCGCACCTTTTCCTCCCAGAAGCTCGCGCATCGTCTCGTTGCCTTCCGCAAAGAGATACACGAATTTTTCACTCATATAGATTCCTCCTTGATGAAAATGTAATCGGTTTCATCATTCATATGTCCATTATAATACAAATTGCGTTATTTTCATAGCTTTTTCAGAAAGAAACGATGTGAATGATTTCACATCTCTCCGGCCGCCAATGCGAAAGGTCCGACCAAGGTTCGCAAAGATCCGCTGAAAACAGAGCCATCCACACAACGCAGACTTGCGATCACGCATCTTGAAGAATGAAAAAAGACCGCTGGGTCAAGCCTGCACAGCTCTCTCAGCGGTCAGATGGGTGTGAATGAGCGTATCTCCCGGTCAGGAGCGACGATACGCATCTACGATCATGCCGATGATCGCATCGGTATCAAATTTGCCGGTATTGATACAAAGATCGTAATTCTCTGCCTTTCCCCAGACACGGTCGGTATAGTACTGATAATAGTTGGAACGCCGTTTGTCCACCTTGCACAGCATCGCCTCATCGGCATCCTCCACATGATATTCATCGATGACCCGGCGCAGCCGTTCATCCATATCCGCGCAGAGATAGATGTTCAGCACATCCTCGCGATCCGCCAGCACATAGTCCGCACAGCGGCCGACGATGACGCAAGGGCCCTCATTCGCAAGCTGTTCGATGATGTTTGCCTGTACCAGATACAGCTGATCGTTGATCGAATATTCGTAGATCCCGCCGGCCGGGGATCCCAGCGCATAGCCGATCGCACCCAGCACCTGATAAAAGCGTCCGGTCTCCTCGCCTTCGCTCTTGAATATCCGCTCATCGATGCCGCTTTCCTTGCTGGCAAGCTCGATCAGCTCCTTATCATAAAACGGAATGTCCAGTCGATCGGCCAGCAGTTTTCCGATTCCTCTTCCTCCGCTTCCAAATTGTCTTGAAATGGTAATGATCTTCTTTTTCATCCGGATCCCTCCTTCGTTCAACTTCATTATACATCATTTTCGTCCATTTGATACAAAAATGTAAACGTTTGCTTATTTTCTGTTTGTTTTTGCATGCCGCAGCATCTCCAACTGCTGCATCCGCCGCCGCACTTTCTCCTCACTGCCATATCCGCTTGGCACATAATATTGATGTCCGCTCAGCGAATCAGGCAGACACTCCATATCGGTGATGGCATTCTCTTCATCGTGCGCATACCGATACCCCTCTCCATAATGTAGATCTTTCATCAACGAGGTGACCGCATTGCGGATCTGCAGCGGGACCGGCTCCTTCATGGTCGCATAGGCATCCTTCTTCGCTGTTTCATAAGCGACGTAGAGCGCATTCGACTTCGGTGCCAGCGAGAGATAGGTGACCGCATGGGTCAGATGGACGCTGCACTCCGGCATGCCGATGTAATGCGCGGCCTGATAAGCGGCAATGCAGATCTCCAGTGCGCGGCTGTCGGCCATTCCGACATCCTCGCTGGCAAATCGAACGAGACGGCGGGCGATGTAGAGCGGATCTTCCCCCGCCTCCAGCATCCGTGCCAGCCAGTAGATCGATGCCTGCACATCGCTGTTGCGCATGGACTTGTGCAGAGCGCTGATCAGATTGTAATGTTCTTCTCCCTTTTTATCATAGAGAAAGGACTTGCGGCTCGTGCACTGTTCGATCAGCGCTTTGTCCACACACAGCCGCCCTTCCTTCTCCACCGCGTTGAGCACGGCCATCTCCAGGGTATTGAGCGCTGTGCGGGCATCTCCTGCCGCAAAGGCGGCGATCAGTTCGATACAACCTTTCTCCACCACGATGTTTCGCTCTCCAAAGCCTTCCTTCGTGGTCATGGCACGCTGCAGCAACGTGCACAGATCCCGTTCTTCCAGCGCTTTCAGCACGAATACCTTACAGCGGGACAACAGCGCCGAGTTGATCTCAAAGGACGGGTTTTCCGTCGTTGCCCCGATGAGGACGATGCTGCCGTTTTCCACATAAGGCAAAAACGCATCCTGCTGTGCCTTGTTGAAGCGATGGATCTCATCGACGAACACGATCGTCCGCTCTTTCAGTCGTGCACCTGCCTGGGCCTGCTTCATCACTTCCCGAATCTCTTTGATCCCGCTGCTGACCGCACTGAAATTGATGAAGGCCGCCTGCGTCTGCTGCGCGATGATCCTGGCCAGCGTCGTCTTCCCGACGCCCGGCGGCCCCCAGAAGATCATGGACGGCACCATGTCATTTTCGATCAGCTGCCGCAGGATCCTTCCTTCGCCCAGCAGATGCTGCTGACCGACATAGTCCTTCAGCGTCCTGGGCCGCATGCGGTTTGCCAAAGGTTCATTCATCCCTGTATGAAATAACGCTCCCTGTTCCATCATTCTCACCTTGCTTCCCTTTCATCATATCATATTTCCCGCACTTCCTCATTTATAAAAAAAGCTGTCCGTTCCGACAGCTAACTAACGCGTACTTTCCCACACACCGGATAATTCGGGCAGGACTCATTGCAGGCGTTCTCCACGACTTTGCGCAGTGCCTGTGGTACCATCGCCGTGATCTCATCATCGTCATAACCGACTACCATGTTCTTTTCCGAGATCATGATCGGACGCTTCAGGATGGAAGGGCTCTGCTTCACGATTTCGACCAGACGGGAGACGGAAAGATCGTCTATATCACAATCCAGCTGCTGAAATGCCTTGGAGCGGACCGATATGATATCCTCTGTTCCATTTTCACAGCGAGATAATAAATACTTGATCTCATCTTCCTTCAACATCGTCGTAAAGATGTTCTTTTCGACAAAAGGAAGCTGATTGTCCTTCAGCCACTGCTTGGCCTTGCGGCAGCTGGCACATCCGGGTGATGTATACAAAATGATCATTCTTTTCATCACTCTCCTTTTTATTCATTATACCCCAACTGCACACGAAAAGGTATAACAATTTTTGTGAACCTCTTGCCAACCTCCTGCATTCGTTGTATGATGTCAGTGAATCTGCTGTGAGAAAGAATGAGTAGCTGTTATTCTCCCTTCCTCAGAGAGTCTGCGTTTGGTGCAAGCAGACGAACAGGAAAATGGCGAATTGGGACTTTTGAGCATATTCCGGCAGCCCCGATACAGCTGTGAGTGACCGCTCATCAGGCGGTAAGCTGGGTGGTACCGCGTGCTTCTACGTCCCTGTCACAGGGCTTTTTTTATTTCAGGAGGTAGTTTTATGCAGACGATGTTAAGCGGCATCAAGCCGACCGGACGACTGACGCTGGGCAACTATATCGGTGCCATCCGCCAGTTTGTAGAGTATCAGGATGAATATGAGATGTATATCTTCATCGCCAACCTGCATGCCATCACCGTGGCAGAGGATCCCACTGAGCTCAAGCGCAATACGAAGGATCTGATCGCCCTCTATCTGGCATGCGGACTGGATCCGCAGAAAGTGACGCTCTTTTTGCAGAGCGATGTCCATCAGCACGCCGAGCTGGGATGGATGCTCACCTGCCACACTTATATGGGCGAACTGCAGCGCATGACCCAGTACAAGGACAAGACCGCAAAGGGAGAGACCGGGATCACCGCCGGCCTGTTCACCTATCCTTGCCTGATGGCGGCGGATATCCTGATGTACGATGCGGATTTCGTACCGGTCGGCGTCGATCAGAAGCAGCATGTCGAACTGGCCAGAGACCTGGCAGAGCGTTTCAACAACCGGTATGGGGAGACCTTCCGCATCCCGCAGCCGCTGACCCCGAAGGTCGGTGCTAAGATCTATTCCCTGCAGAATCCGACCAAGAAGATGAGCAAGTCCGAAGCCAATCCGAAAGGGACGATCGATCTGCTCGATGATCCGGCACAGGCCCGCAACAAGATCAAATCATCCGTGACGGATTCACTGGGCGTCGTCAACTATGATCCGCAAAACCAGCCGGGCGTTTCCAACCTGCTCATGATCCATTCTTCTTTGAGCGGAGAGTCCATCGATGCCATCGTCGAGCGTTACCAGGGAAAAGGATACGGCGAGCTGAAAAAAGAGGTCGGCGATATCGTATTCGACTTCCTGAGCGATCTGCAAAAGCGCTACAAAGAAATCGTCGCCAGCGGGGTGATCGAAGAAGTGCTGCGGGAAGGCAACGCCAAAGCATCCCGGATCGCAGAAAAAAAGGTGCGCAAGGTAAAGAAAAAGCTCGGCTTTCAGATCTTAAAATAACAAGTAAAAAGCAGTTTTTGCATCCTATGGGCAAAAACTGCTTTTTGTCTGTACGCTTTTTGGATCAGAAGATCAGAAAAAACGCCAGAACGACGATTCCCAGGGCGATACGGTAATAGCCGAACACCTTGAAATCGTGTTTCTTGATGTAGGCCATCAGGAAACGGATGACCAGCAAGGAAACGATGAACGCACTGAGCATGCCGACAAACAGCAGCCCCAGCTCCATCCCGCTGAAAGCGAGACCAAACTTCACCAGTTTCAGCAGACTGGCCCCAAACATGACCGGAATGGCCAGAAAGAACGTAAACTCCGCGGCGATCGTACGGCTGACACCGATCATCAGCGCACCGATGATCGTTGCGCCGGAACGGGAGGTTCCCGGGAAAATGGCGGCGATCAGCTGGAAGATGCCGATGATCAGCGCATCCCGATAGGTGATCTGTGACAGCGCCGTCACACGGGCACGCTGATACCGGTTGCGGTTTTCCAGAAAGAGAAAGGCCAGACCTACGAGGATGAGCATGATGGCGACGACGACCGAGTGATACAGATGCTCATTGAGCCAGTCATCAAACAGAAGACCGACGATGGCTGCCGGAATGCAGGCAACCAGGATCTTGAACCACAGTTGTAAGATGTCATAACGCAACAGCGGACGGTTCTTATTGGACAGATTCAACGGAAACAGCTTTTTCCAGTACAGCAACACGACCGCCAGGATCGCTCCCAGCTGTACGACGACGAGAAACACCTCCCAGAAGCTCGCAGAGACATTCATCGGCAGGATCTCCTCCAACAGGATCATATGCCCCGTCGAACTGATCGGCAGCCATTCCGTAATTCCCTCCACGATTCCATAAAAGATCGACTTCAATATTTCTAAAACATCCATGGACAGACTCCCTTCTAAAGCAGCTCGCGCACCATCTGCTTGAAGATGCACCCACGCTCCTCATAATTATGAAACTGATCAAAACTGGAACAGGCCGGTGACAGCAGGACCACATCGCCCGGTCGTGCATGCGCACACGCTTCCTCCAGCGCTTCCTTCATCGTAAGACGGCAGATGCAATTTGTAAAGACATCCGCAAACTTCTCCCTGGTTTCCCCAAAGGCCACACACAGTTTGACGCGGTCGTCAAACCGTTTCAGATCATCGAAGGGAATCCCCTTGTCATGCCCGCCGGCCAGCAGGATGATATTGGACGCAAACGAGGACAGTGCCGCCGCAGCCGCATGTGTGTTGGTCGCCTTGGAATCGTTGTAGAAACGAACACCGTTTGCTTCCCCGATATACTCCAGGCGGTGCTCCACCGAAGTAAAGGAAGCAGCTGCCGCCCGGATATCCGCAATGGATACCCCCATGCGATAGGCCATGCAGGCAGCGATCATCGCATTGCATACATTATAGTCACCGACGATCTTCAGCGTGTCGATGGAAAACAGCATCGTATCGTGCAGCCACACCTTGCCATCTCGGCAATACAGGTCGACATCGCTTCGTTTCATCGAGAAATCGATGATCTGACAGGGAATGTCCTGCGCATACTGCAGGATGAGCGGATCATCGACATTGCGCAGAAACCAGGCATCCGGGGCTGCATTCTGATAGATGCGCATCTTGCTGGCATAGTAATCCTCCAGCGAATCCATATAATCCAGATGATCCGGAGCCAGATTGCAGACGACGCTGACGAGCGGCGAAAACTGTTCCATTCCCAGCAACTGAAAATTGCTCAGCTCCAAAGCGACATCCTTCTCCTCATCCTCATAGCGCTCGGCAAGCTCGCACAGCGGATAGCCGATGTTCCCGGCAACCAGCGCATCTCCCTTGCGGCGAAGCATCTCATACAGCAGCGATGTGATCGTCGTCTTGCCATTGGTGCCGGTGATCGCACCGTAACGGAAATGTCTGGCATAGCGATAAGCGATCTCAACTTCCGTATAGATCGGCACTCCCTTTTCCACGAATGCCTTTACCAGCGGCACCCGATAAGGAATGCCGGGATTTTTGACGATGAACGCCCAGGACTTCTCCAGCAGCCACTGCGGGTGACCGCCGTCTGCCACCGTGATGCCTTCTGCGATCAGCTCTTCTCTTTCTTCCAGCTTTCGGCTGTCGGTCAGCGTCACCGCATGCCCGTGCTTCTTCAGCAGGCGTGCAGCGGCCTTGCCGCTACGGGCCGCACCGATGATCAGAACTTCCGCCATTTCACATCACCCCCAGCAGCAGACCGATGAGCGCAAATACGAAGCCCATGCACCAAAACAGCGTGACGACCTTAGTTTCCTTCATGCCGCACAGCTCAAAGTGATGATGGATCGGCGCCATCTTGAACACACGCTTTCCCGTCCGTTTGAAATGTGTCACCTGGATCACTACCGACAGCACCTCGATGACGAACACACCGCCGATGATGACCAGCAGCAGTTCCTGCTTCGTCACCATGGCGACCGCAGCCAGCAGACCGCCGATGGCCAGCGAACCCGTATCGCCCATGAAGATCTTCGCCGGATGCAGATTGAAGCGCAGATAGCCCAGCAGCGATCCGACCACACACAGCAGAAACAACGCCAGCGAGCGCTCCCCCTGCAGCAGTGAAAATATGATATAAGGAAACAGAGCGACGATGCTCACCCCGGCGCAGAGTCCATCCAGTCCATCGGTCAGGTTGACCGCATTGCTTTCGGCAGTGAACATGAGGAAGACGAGAAAGAAGTACAGCCAGCCCAGATCAAAGCGCCAGCCCACCAGCGGCAGGATGACCTCGGTGGAGGCCGTCGTCCGATACATCAGAAAGAACACGACCGCCAGCAGAGACTGCAGCGCAAATTTGACCCCCGGACGAAGCCCCTCATTGTTCTTCTTGACGACGATCAGATAATCGTCGATAAATCCGATGAGGCCATAGCCGACATACGCGAGGATGACGATCTGGATGCTGCTCTGCGTCAGTGCCGCAGGGCGCATCAGCGCAAATACCAAGATCGGAACGAGGATGAACACGATGCCGCCCATCGTCGGTGTCCCGTTCTTCACCTTGTGCGAGGCAAGTCCCTCCTCCCGTTCCGTCTGTCCGAATTTGATCTTATGTAAGTAGCGGATCACCCCGGGCATCACCAGCAGAGTGATGACCAGCGTGACCAAAAACGCTACGAGAAAGTCCAACTGAATCACGCACGTTCCTCCTTTTCCCTCAGTGCGCGGCAAAGGATCGCGGCATCGTCAAACGCATATGCCCGGCCATTGATGAACTGGATCTTCTCATCGCCTTTGCCAACAACGAGTATTATATCATCATTCCCGCTCTTTTTCACTGCAAATTTGATCGCATGCGCGCGCTCCTCAAAAATCATGATGTTGTCTTGTGCCCGCTGTCGCATCTGTGCGAAGATGTCGGTCAGCGCTTCCCCGCGCGGATTGTCGCTGGTAAAGATGCACAGGTCGCTGCAGGAAGACGCTATTTCCCCGATGCGCGCCCGTTTGCCCGCATCCCGTTCTCCACCGCAGCCGATCACGGTGATGATCCGACGGTGTGCGATCTCCCCTACGCTTCGATACAGTGCCAGACAGGCGCTGGCGGTATGCGCGTAATCGACAAAGGCGAGCGGACGGGTCCATACCTTCTGCATCCGTCCATCCAGCGGCACCAGCGCGCGGATCGAAGCCTGCAGCCGGCGGACCGGTATGGCGAGCAGATGACACAGCGCGATGACCGCCGTCAGGTTCATCGCCTGAAAGCGGCCGCAGACTGCCGTTTCATAACGGTCACCGTTGACCGAAAACCGCAGGCCGGTCCGCACTGTCTCCACATCGTGCAAATAAAAATGCGACAGCCGGGTGCCGTAAGTGACACAGTTTCCCTCCACCAGCGGATACAGCGCGCGCAGGCGGGGGTCATCATGATTGACGATGATCCTTCCCCCTGCCTTCCGATAGTGTCGCAATGCATACTTCGTATAGCGATAATGTGCTTCGCAGTGGTGAAAATCCAGATGATCGCTGCGGATGTTCGTATAGAGGATGTGATCAAAAGCGAGACCGGCGATGCGTTTCTGAGCGATCGCATGGGAGCTGACCTCCATGATGACGCAGCGAATGCCGACGTCCCGCCCCTTTTCGATCAGACGTACGAGCTCACACAGCGAAGGGGTCGTGTGCACGCTGTCCTCCTGAAAGGCTTCACACAGCACATGATGGGTACCGATCCACAGACAGGGCATCTCATGTGAGAGGCACTGGTAGAGAAAATAGGCCGTGCTGGATTTCCCGTTGGTGCCGGTGATCCCGATGCACAGCAGATGTTCGCACAGACCGGGATGGCAACAGGCGATCAGCTGACGAAGCACCTGTTCCACATCTTCCACCGCATAGACATCCGCCCGCGGATCAATATGTCCGCACACGACGACTGCTCCCTTCACCAGCGCATCCTCGATGTAGCGCTCCGCTTTCGCATTGCGGGCGACGAAGACCCAGTCTCTGCCGACCCGCCGGCTGTCGTCATGGATGCCGGCGATCACACGCGGATCGCTGCAGGCGATGCCCATAGCATTCAGCGCCTCATTCAAACGTATCTTCTCCAAGGTAGATCCACACCCTTCCTTCCTCACTGAGCGTCGTACCGCCGGCCGGCAGCTGATCGATCACCGTATCGCCCTCGCCGATAAAGGTAAAGCGGACCCCTTCCTGACGGACATCCGCTTTGTCTCGTCCGATGAAGTCTTCCACGACGATGGCCTCGGTCTCCGGCCACACCAGTTTCTTTTCCAGCTGTTCCTCGCTTTTCTCAACGTCCATATATGCCAGGATGTCTTCATACATCGCCTTCACGACCGGGGCGACGACCGTACCGCCATACTGCACATCGTTTTGCGGCGCATCCACCGCTACATACAAAACGATGCGGGGATCCTCCATCGGTGCCGCCGACAGAAAAGAGAGAATGTATTCATTTGCGAGATATTCCCCATCGACCGCCTTCTGTGCGGTCCCGGTCTTCCCTCCGATGCGATAGCCTTCGATATACGCATTCTTTCCGCCACCGTTGGCGACCACGCTCTCCAGGGCATAGCGCATCAATTCGCTGGTCTCCTCGCTGATGACCTGCCGTTTCGCCTTTGGCTGCACCTTTGCCAGCACATCCCCGCTGATGGGATCCACGATGCTTTTGGTGATGTGGGGCGTATACAGCGTACCGCCATTGACGATCGCGCTGAATGCGCAGACCAGCTGGATCGGGGTGACCGAGATGCCCTGTCCGAAGGCGACCGTCGCTGCCTCCAGTTCGCCCATCGCTTCCCGCTCAAAGAAGATCCCGCTGCTTTCCCCCGGCAGATCGACACCGGTCTTTTCTCCAAAGCCAAAGCGTTTGACAGAGTCGTAGAGACGATCGATCCCCATGCGGCGGCTGATCTCGACAAAGCCCGGATTGGACGAGTTCTCCAGCACCTGCAAAAACGTCTGCAGGCCATGACCGCCGGCCCGCCAGGACTTGATGCGGGCACCGCCGACGATCTCATACCCTCTGTCGTAGTAGGTATCCGTAAACATATCGAAGAGATCCAGCTCCAATGCCGAGGCAAAGGTGACGGACTTGAAGGTCGATACCGGTGCAAAGCTCATCCAGATCGGCAGATTGCGGTTGATGATGTCCGCATCATACTCCGCATAACTGTTTGGATCAAAGTCGGGTTTGGAGACCATGGCCAGGAGCTCTCCGGTATCCGGATCCATGGCGATCGCCAGCGCCTGTTTGGGTTCATAGCGTTCCATCAGATTGCGCATCTCCCGCTCCACGATGTCCTGTATGTGTGAATCGATCGTCAATACGACGTTGAGCCCATTGCCGCTGGCCTCGTAGGTTTCCTCATACAGCGTGACATTCTGCCCTTTCGCATCAAACGGGATCTTCAGCGATCCGCGCTGTGCCTGCAGCACTTCATCGTACTGCAGTTCCAGACCTGCCAGCCCCTGATTGTCGATGCCGGTAAAGCCCAGCACCTGTCCCAGATAGCTGCCTTTGGGATAATAGCGCCTGGCATCCGTCACGAGATAGACACCTTCCATCTCCAGCGCTTCGATCGCAGCTGCCTGTTCGTCATCGATCTGCCGTCCTTCCGGCTGCAGCTTCTGTGTGGATACCCGGTTGGTCAGCTTCTCATAGAGCACTTCCTCATCCGCCTGCAAGATCTCTGCCAGCTGCCGGGCGGTCTCCTTTGGATCCTCCAGCTGTGCCGGTACGACGACGACCGAAGTGGCCGGCATGTCCTGGGCCAGTACGGTGCCATCGCTGCTGAGGATGCTGCCGCGAGTACCGGCCACGGCAAAGTCTCGCTGCCACAGGTTCATCGCCCGCTCCAGGATCGCATCATGATGGATGATCTGCTCATAGCCCAGTTTGGACAATATACAGGCAAAGATCAGCATCGTACACAGATAGATGCACCGGATCCGTTTCTTCACTTTTCCTCGCAGCATGTCACATCACCACTTCATCGTATGCGCCATGGCCAAAAAACATGAAGATCTGCCGGTCCTCCTCATTCCTAACGCTATTTTGGTGAGTTGAAAAACTCATCGCAAGTTTGACTAAGTTATTGCAACTTATCGAGAAGTTTTGCCTTCTCTGAATTGAAATTTCGAAACTTTTGAG
>JABLTR010046171.1_pt1 | contig 11767 bp, 5 predicted proteins | sample 7160071 | NCBI WGS metagenome assembly JABLTR01 (sample SAMN14651230, study PRJNA627086) | human gut metagenome | isolation source: feces | host: Homo sapiens
CCCCGGGTGCGCTCGGCACGGCGGCGTGCGGTGACCGAGACGATCGACGCGCCGCTCTACCGCCAGAGCCGTTTCGATGCGGCCTACAACGAACTCGACCTGCGCCTGCGCGGCGATTACGGCATCCTGGCCCGCGCCTACGACGACGGCGTCTGCTACCGCTTCTATACGGAGCGCGACGGCGAGCTGACGATCGTCGACGAGACGGCGCAGCTCAATTTCGAGGGCGATCCGTCGGCCTACATTCCCTATTCCAAAACGGAGATTCCGATGCGGACGTCGTTCGAAAATACCTACGAGTACGCGCCGCTGAGCAAGTTCCGGACGCAGACGGTGGCCTTCATGCCGGTGCTTGTCGATCTGGGAGAGCGGGGTTACGTGCTCTACACCGAATCGGACGTCGAGGCCTATCCGGGCGTCTACCTTACCTACGACAAGGAGGCCAAGGGGTTTGCGGCCCGTTTCGCGGAGTGCCCGACCGAGACGTCGCTGACCAAACGCTTTCAGGACGTCGTGGAGCGGAGTGCCGACTACATCGCCCGCGTCGACGGCCGGCGCAGCTATCCGTGGCGCATTGTGGCCTACGCCGCGACGGCGACCGAACTGCCCGTGAACGACATGGTCTGGCAGACGGCCGAAGCGAGCCGCGTGGCCGACGCCTCGTGGGTGCGCGACGGCAAGATCGCATGGGACTGGTGGAACAACTGGGGCGTCTACGGCGTCGATTTCAAGTCGGGCATCAATACCGAAACCTATAAGTATTTCATCGATTTCGCCGCCGCCAACGGCATCGAGTACGTGGCGCTCGACGAGGGATGGGGCGTGCGCGACGGCGACGTCATGCACGTCGTGCCGGAGATCGACCTGCCGGAGATCGTCTCCTACGCCCGCGAGAAGAAGGTGGGCATCATCCTGTGGGTGGTGGCCAAGGTGCTCGACGACAAGCTCGAGGAGGCGTGCCGCTACTATTCGGAGCTGGGCGTCGCGGGCTGGAAGGTCGACTTCATCGACCGGCAGGACCAGGCGGCCGTGGAGCGTGTCTACCGCATCGCCGACGCTGCGGCGCGCTACCGCATGATCGTGGATTTCCACGGCGTCTACAAGCCCACGGGGTTGCAGCGCACCTATCCCAACGTCGTCAATTTCGAAGGGATCTTCGGGCTGGAACAGCTCAAATGGACGGACAAGACGGACGCCGACATGCCGGCCTACGACTGCACCTTCCCCTTCATCCGTCAGGTGGCCGGCCCGGTCGACTACACGCAGGGGGCGATGCGCAACGCTTCGCGCAAGAATTTCCGTGCGGTCAACAACCATCCGATGAGCCAGGGCACGCGCGCCCATCAGGTCGCGACCTACGTCGTCTTCGATTCGCCGCTGGTGATGCTCTGCGATTCGCCGACGGCCTACGAGAAGGAGCCTGAGACGCTTGATTACATCGTGCGCTTCCCGACGCGCTTCGACCAGACGTTGATTCCCGCCGGCGAGATCGGCCGCTACATCGTCACGGCACGGCGTGCGGGCGACCGCTGGTATCTGGGTGCGCTGACGAACTGGGATGCCCGCGAGGTGGAGGTGAAACTCGATTTCCTAGGCGACGGCCGGTGGAAGGCGCGCATCTTCCGCGACGGCGTGAATGCCGACCGCTACGGTGAGGATTACCTCTTGGAGGAGCGGACGGTGACGGCGGCCGACAGTCTTGCGATGCCGATGGCCCCCGGCGGCGGTTACGCCGTGCAGTTCGAACGGGTGCAGTAATCTCCGACCGACGATACGAGGAGCGCCCGAAAGCGCTCCTCGTATCGTTTGCGGTACGGGATACAGAAGGGGGGGGGCCGTCCGGCGATCGGACGGCCCCCCCCCTTGCATTCGTACGGTCGGGTGCGTCACTCCTCGAGCCAGCTGCCCAGCTCGGCGTAGATCTTGTCGGCGATGAACTTCATCGCCTCGGAGCTCGGGTGGCACCCCTTGCCCGTGGCGGGATTGTAGTCGTGCTTGGGCATGTAGGTCTGGTCGTTGAAGCCGTTCACGGCGTAGAGGTCGACGCAGCGGGCGCCGTAGTGGCGGGCGATGGCGAGCGTCGAGCGTTCGATGCCCGTCGAGAGGTAGTCGCCGATGATGCAGACGATCTTGACGTCGGGATAACGCTCTTTCAGCAAGCGAAGCAGTTTGATGTAGGCCGTGCAGAAGGTCGTGTCGTCGAGCGCTTCGATCTCGGCGCGCGTCGCGGCCGCGTCGGCTGCGGCGAACAATTCGGCCAGCGCCGCCTCCGACGGTGCCTCGGCGCTTTGGATCGGAAGGCCCGGAGCGAGCGGGTCGACGTTGTGCGCGTAGTCGTTCGTGCCGCCGTGGATGAGCACGATATCGGGCTGCCCCACGCCGCCCTGTGCGATGAAGCGGGCGCAGAAGTCGTTGCCGTACCATGCCTGGGAAGCGTAGGCCGGATCGGTCGTGCGGGCGACGGCCGTGCCGGAGAAGGAGATGTTGCGCTCGATGCGGGCGTCGGACATCAGGTCGTGGGCCAGCCGGTACCAGTAGGTTTGCGACACGGAGGTCAGATCGTGGTCCGAGGTCGGATAGTGGCATGAATAACCCGACGGTACGAAACCTCGGAAGGTCGAAATCGAGTCGCCTATAACGCTGATGCGCTTGGTCTTGCTCACGGGCAGCAGGGTGGTCATGCCTTCGATGACGGGGTATCCGTCGGCGTCGAGCGTCCAGTTTTTCAGTGTGCGGCCGCAAGTGCCCTCGTAAGCGGCGACAGCGGCATTGAGGTCGGCCAGCAGCGTCGACATCTCTCCGTAGGCCTTGACGGTCGCTGCGTCCGCCTTGGTGAGATTCGAAATTCCCGGACCGGCCTGCGTGCTCGGGTCGAAATAACAATGTTTGAGTGAGGTGATCGTATAGCTGCCGCTGTGGATTTTGGCGTAGATGCCGCCGCAGTAGATGGAGGTCGAGGGTTCGCCGTCGGTCAGGAAGCCGTTCCTGCCGATGGTCGAGTAGAGTCCGTAGAGTTCGGCGGCTGTCGGCGAGCCGTTCTGGAAACCGAGGATACCCGACAGCGTGTTGTTGGCCGAGGGATAACCGCCTGCCTTGCCTACGGTCTTGACGGTTTGGACGCGCGATGCGCAGTTGACGATGTGGGCTTTGCCCGTTCCGACTTGCAGCCAGCCGATCAGACCGGTTGCGAGCGTATAGCCGTTGGAACCGTTGTTGCCCGTCGCCTCGACCTCGCGGCCGGCGTAGATGCTGTTGACGATGTCGACGATGCAGGCCGCGTCGTTGCATTTGGCGTATCCGCAGATGCCGCCCACGCTATGCTGTCCGCGGCAGTTGCCGTAGGCGATGCAGCCGTCGACGGCGGTTTCGCCTTTCGATACGATGTAGCCCACGATACCGCCCACCTGATGCAATGAGGAGCTGACGTCGCCGTAGCTCTGGCAGTTCTCGATGAAACTGTCGCCGTAGGAGGTGATCGAACCGGATATACCGCCTGTATTGTAGCCGTATCCCGTGATGGATTCCCGCGACGTGCAGTTCCGCACGATCGATGTGTGCTCCGCTGTGGCGGTTCCCTGATAGCCGACGATGCCGCCGACGTTATCGGCTCCGAATACCATGATGTCGGTTTCGCAATCTTCGACGACGGCCGTCATATTGCTTCCGTCGTCGGCGTTTTCCTCGTTGGCTTGCAGCGCCCCGACGATGCCGCCCGTGTGATCGCCCTTCGACGAGAGCGAGGCCGATGCGGCGATCGTGCAGCCGGAGATCTTGCCCGAAGTGAGATGTCCCGCTATTCCGCCGACATAATTGCCGTTGTAGGCCGATGCTTTGCCGCCCACCGTACAGTTCTCTATCGTCGAATTGTGACGGGCGCGGCCTACGATGCCGCCGAGGAAGTGAGTTTCGGCATCGATCGTGGCCGCGGCGTCGACCGTGCAGTCCGATATCTTCGTCCCGCTCGTGTAGCCGGCCATGCCGCCGATCTGTGCCAGCGCGCGAATAGAGCCTTTCAACGTGCAGCCTGCGATCTCGGAGTCGAGCGCGTAGCCGATGATACCGCCGACGTCGCTGACGGCATATCCGTCGAACTCCGTTTCGGCCGTTCCGACGAGCGATCCTTCAAACGTGCAGCCGCGGATCACGCTTTGTTTCGCCACGCCGGCCACACCGCCTGCATGGAGTCCGGAAGCCGAGTATTCGCACTCTTCGAGATGGATGTCCTTCACGGTCGCTCCGTCCAGATAACCGAACAGCCCGCAGGCGCCGGATTCGCAGTTTGTCAGCGTGAAATTGCCGATCGTGTGGCCTCCGCCGTCGTAAACGCCCCGGAACGGCGATTGTTCGCTGAGTCCGATCGGTTGGATCGCGATCTGAGCCATGTCGATGTCGGCGATTTGGAGGTAATGTTTGTCGGCGAATTCGGCGTATTCGCCGCCGTCGCTGTTGCAAAGAGCGATCAGTCGTTGCAGGTCTTCTGCCGTCGCCACCTGATAGGGGGCTTCGGCGGTTCCTTCGCCGTTCCAGCCGTCGATGGATTCTCTGGCTGCGGTCGAAAGGTTTATGCTCGCATCGTAGCAGGCGTTACGTTTCATTTCGCATTGGAACGGCTGCGTGTACACGGCTTTTTCGGTGGTTACGGAGAGGGTCCCGTCGTAGGTGCCCGGAGCGAGTATCATGTAAATGTCTTTGGCGCTCGCCTGCGACGACGGGACGGCGTAAGGAATGGAGAGCTGTGTTTTTGCCGTGCGGGAGGCGAGTCCTATCACGATCAGCGACGCCTCGTCACTCAGCCCGGTCAGATCCAGTTTAAACGCACCGGCCATCGGCGTATTCTCGTCGGCGAAAGCGATCGATTGCACCTTCTCGTCTCCGTACTGTCCGTCTGCGAAGACCTTTGCGCGCAGAATTCCTCCCAGCACGTGCATTTGCAGGGCGGGTATCTCAGAGAGGGACTCGGCGTCGAGCCTTTGCGGGTAGGAGACCATTGGCAGGTTCGCGATGTCGAATGCGCCGGCTTCGGACTGCGACTGTACGGCAGCGATCGACAGCGCCACGTTTTTCGCATCGTTGGACGAATTGTCTTTCGTGTAGGGAAAATAGGCATGGAGCTTGTCGCCGGTTTCGGCGCGATTGACGTGGAATGCGATCGCGCTTGTGCCATCGTTCGTTGTGACGGAGGCTTCGGCATTGAGCGTCGGTGCCGACGATACGGCGTAGACCCCGATCCTGTCGCCGCTTTCCCACGGGTGTCTGTCGTCCGTCGACGATCCGAGAGCCGCCGTCAGGTCGGATTCGACGATGCAGGTCAGGTCAACGCCTCCGCTTTTCGGTTGTTCGACGGGGGCGTCGTCCGTGCAGGCGCCGAGTGCCAGTGCCAGCGTCGCAGAACAGGCGAACAGCCTTCCGATAAGACCGCTCCGGCGTTTTGCTGTCCGGACGGTCTTGTTTCGGAAGTTCTCTCTGCGAACGTCGTGTCTGTCGCTGCCGACCGTCGTGTGGCGGATTCCTGCCATGTAGTCGGGCTTTTTGATCTTTTCTTGTGTCATAAATTTGTAGTTTGAGGTTCGATGTGTCGAAAGGTTTTCATTATGAATATACACGCCGGCGGATAAAAACACCTAAGAACGAGGCGGAATTTTTCGACGATCGCGAACGGAATCGGCCGGAAAACGACACACGGGAGCTTTTCAGAAAAACTCCCGTGCCGTTTCGGTTTCCGATGTCGGCTTCTTTTACATCCGTCCCTTTTCGTCTCCGGCGCCGCTCTCGACCTTGCGGGCCTTGAACGACTTGCCGGTCTTGAAGTTGTAGTTGACCGTCAGTACGAAGCGGCGGGGCTGCCAGTCGTTGGATACCCGCAGGTCGCGTACGAAGGTTTCGGTCTCGGCCACGAACCGCTGCGAACGGTCGAAGAGGTTCGCTACCTGCGCCGTGAGTGTCAGACGGTTGTCCAGCAGGCGTTTTTTGAGGCTCAGCGTCACGCTGTGGTAACTCTTCATGTCGAGGTTGGCCTGCCGGAAGCGGCTCATGGCGTAGTATTCGGCTTCGATGAAGAACTTGCGCGGCAGCGTGAAGGTCGTCGCGGCGTTGGCGAAGGCGGCCCACGTCGTTCGCAGCGGTGCGTCGGCGGTGATGCGGTCGCGGCGGCAGATGCCCGTGAGGTTGGCGTTGAGCGTCCACCACTTCGTGAGTTGCAGGGGAATATTCGCCGCGGCGAAGTATTGCTCCGTGCGGTCGAGGTTCTCGAAACGCAGGTTGGTGATCGATGCGTCGGCGGCGTCGCTGCCGAAGACCTGCGCGATCTCGTCGTGGTGGAGTTGGGCGCCGGCGCTGAGCGAATACTTTCCGGCGAAGACGGCCGTGAGCGAGAGGTTGTCGGTGTAGGCGGGCAGCAGGTCGGGGTTGCCCGACTGGTAGGTGTAGTCCGAAATCTGCATTCGCATCGGGTTGAGCGCCCAGAAGCCCGGCCGCGAGATGTTGCGGGCGTACTGCACCGTGAGCGACCACAGTCCCGCCGCATCGAACGCATAGGTCAGGTTGGCGTTGGGAAAGAGGCTGAAATAACGCTGGCGCACGTCGCTGCCGTAACCCGTGGTGCGGGTATATTCGCCGCGCAGCCCCGCCACGACGTTCCAATGCCCCTTTTTCAGCGTCGCGGCGGCGTAGGCGGCCGTGATGTGTTCGGTATAGTCGGTGACGTAGCTGTACGCGTCGAGCGTCTCCCACCCCTCGGGGCGGAGGTAGCGGTAGAGCGCTTCGTTGTGCATGTCGTTGTAGGTGTACTTCGCGCCGGCGCGCAGCTGCCACGCCTCGCCGAGTCGCTTTTCGAGTGCGGCGTTGAGCGCCGCCACGTTGTAAAGCCCCCGCGTGCGGTCGTCGTAGGTCGAGTCGCGCACGATGCCGGCGGCGGTCGAGCGGACGAAACTGTCGTTGCCGTGGCGGCGGTTGTTGCGGCTGTAATCGGCCATGACTTTGAGCGTCGAGCCGAGCGTGTCGATGCGCCAGATGTAGTTGAAGGTGGCCGAGAAGGTATTGACGCGCTCCGAACCGTCGTAGAGGCTTTCGTTGCGGGTCAGCCGCTCCGCTTCGCGGAAGTCGGTCGACGAGCGGTTGGGCGAGCGGTCGCGGTCGATGTAGAAGTCGGCCTCGGCGCCGATGCTGTGCCGTTCGGAGATGTCGAAGATCGCGCCGGCGCGTCCGCCGCCGCAGTTGTCGCGGCCCCGCATTTCGGAGGAGGCGTCGAGCAGTGCGCCGCCCGCACGGTATTCGGTGTGTTCGGCGGTTTTCGTGACATGCAGCGGCACGACGCTCGCCCAGCCCGAAGCGTTGAAGGTCCAGCGTCCTGCGTGGCCGTTGAGCGAAAGCGAGGGGTTGTAGCCTTCGATCTGCCGGCTCTGGCGCGTCGAGAACGAAAGGTTGCCCGTGAGCCCGTTGTCGCGCTGGCGGCGGAGCGTGATGCGGATGATGCCGGCCGCCGAGTCGGCGTCGTAGTCGGCACCGGCCTGCGGGATGACCTCGATGCGCTGGATCTCCTCCGATTTCAGCCCGCGCAGGTAGTTGAGCAGCTGCTCGGTGGACATGCGCACTTCGTGGTCGTTGATGTAGACCTTGACGCCCGATGCGCCGTTGATGGCGATCTTGTCGTCGGTGAGCCAGACGCCGGGCGCCTGTTTGAGCAGTTCGGTGCCGTCCTTGCCGAGCGCGACGGGCGAGCCTGCGATCTCCATGACGAACCGGTCGGCTTCGCGGCGGACGAGACTGGTCTTGACGACCACCTCCTGCATCTCGACCGACGCGGGATGCAGTACGAATTCGCCCAGATCGCCCGGCGTATCGACGTCGCGTGTGAGCGTTTCGTAGCCGAGGTATTGGATCGTCAGGCGGTACCGGCCGGCCGGGACTTTGAGCGAGAACGACCCGTCTGCCGCGGTTGCCGTACCTGCCAACTGCGTTTCGGCGTCGAGCAGCACGACCGTGGCGTAGGCGACGGCCGTGCCGTCCGGATCGACGACCCGTCCCGTCGTCGGGGTTTGACGGGCGGCCGAGGCGTCGACGGCGAGGGCGGCGAAGAGCAGGAGCAGCGGCATACGGAGGAGATACTGTTTCATTTTCCGGTGGTTGTATGTTTCGATTGCTATTTTACGCTGCAAATATATATATAAACGAATATAGTTTGTATTGCAAAGTAGTGATTTTTTCAAAATATTTTTGTCACCTATTTTAAAAGTGCGGAAGAGGTGCGCCGGAAACGGCGGCGGAGCGGCGCGTATTGCGGCGGGGCAGGGATGCCCCTCGGCTTTCCATGCGAAAGAGGCTCGTCGGCGGCCGCCATACCGGGGCTCCGACGGGTTCGGCATGCGTGGGGCGGCGGGATGATGCGATTGCGCTCGGTTTGGATGGGTGCGGGCGGTTCCGGTGTTTTTAGCCTTCGTTGCCGGATCGGTCGCAGTGCGAAGGCGATGCGGCGGTGTGCACTTCGCCGGTGTTCGTGCGGTTCCGCCCGCTGTCGGCGGACTGCATCCGAAGCGGGGCGGATCGTCTTTTCGCGGGATTATGCCTTGTGGATAAGTCGATTGCAGAGTGGAGGGGCCGATCCGTCCGCACCCGAAATCGAGCGGGCGTCGGGGCGAAACGATCCCTCTCGGGCGAAGTGCCGGACTCCTTGTGCAGCGCTCTTGCGGCAATGCGTTTCGGGGCGGGGGCCGTTTCCGGTGTGCAGGCGCGGTACGTCCCTCCCGCGGGCCGCACCCGCTTCGGGTCACTGGTTTTTCTTTTGTTTTTCGTCGCCCGAAAATTGAATTAATTGCGGAAAAATTTGTACTTTTGCAAAATTAGAGCGGAAGGTCGGGCGGCGTGCATCGCCGGCCGACCCGCTGTGTCGAACCGTCCGCCGCAGGATGGAACTGACAATTAAAACTATTGACACGAAGCATGTTGAGTATTTTGTACTACATCTGGCTGGCAGCGATCTGTACGGTAGTCCTCGTCCTGTCGGTCGCGGTGTTGGCGCTGACGTACCCGTTCCAGAAGTCGCGGCGCATCGTTCACGAGATGTCGCGGTATCTGGCGTTGAGTTTTCTGCTGCCTTTCCCCCGTCGGGTGGAGGGGTTGGAGAACGTCGACCGCCGCGAGCGTTACGTCATCGTACTCAACCACCAGGCCATGGTCGACATCGGCGCGCTCTACCACGTGCCGCTCAATTTCCGCTGGGTTTCCAAGCGCGAAGTCTTCCGCATCCCCTTCTTCGGGCAGTTCCTGCTCGTCCACGGCGACATCTGCATCGACAGGGGACGTGCCGCCGAGGCGTTGGAGCAGCTGCTCCGCGACGGCGGGCTGTGGTTGTCGCGCGGAGCTTCGGTGGCGATCTTTCCGGAGGGAACCCGCTCGAAGGACGGCCAGATCCACCGATTCAAGGCCGGGGCTTTCACGTTGGCCAAAGAGGCCGGTGTGCCGATCCTTCCGGTCGTGCTCGACGGTACGCAGCGGGTGATCGGCCGCAACCGCCTCTTCAATTGGCGCAACCGCATCACCGTGAAGGTGCTGCCGCCCGTGCCGGCGGCCGAGGTCGCGGCGACCGAGACCCACGCCCTGATGGACGGCGTGCGCGAGCGGATGGCCGCAGCTCTGGCCGAGGTGCGCGGACAGGCGCGGCCGAATCGTAACTAACAATTTATAGACAAGGAGTTTCCGGTATCGCCGGCGGTCCGCCGCCGGAAGCGGGAGCCGCCGGACTCCGCACGACGCAATTATGTCAGATTTACTCAATACCCCCGCCTCCTACGGCGACGACGCGATCGTAACCCTCACTCCGCGCGAGCACATCCGCCTGCGCCCCGGCATGTATATCGGCAAGCTGGGCGACGGTTCGCAGCCCGACGACGGCATCTACGTGCTCATCAAGGAGGTCGTCGACAACTCGGTCGACGAGTTCATCATGGGCGCCGGCAAGCAGATCGAGATCACGGTGGTCGACAACGTGGTCACGGTGCGCGACTACGGGCGCGGCATTCCGCTCAAATCGCTCGCGGCGGCCGTCAGCGAGATGAATACCGGCGGCAAGTACGGCGGTACGGCCTTCAAGAAGACCGTCGGTCTGAACGGCGTGGGCGTCAAGGCCGTCAACATGCTTTCGAGCGAGTTCACCGCCCGTTCGGTGCGCGACGGCGAGGCCCGCACGGTCACCTTCGCGCAGGGCATCGAGCAGAGCGACCGCTGGGAGAGCGGCGTGGAGGAGCGCAACGGCACGCTGATCTCGTTCCGCGTGGACGAGGAGGTGTTCGGCGCCTACGCCTACAACATGGAGTACGTCGAGGAGATGGTGAAGAACTACACTTACCTCAACCTCGGCCTGACCTTCAAGCTCAACGGCCAGTCCTACGTCTCGAAGAACGGTCTGCTGGACCTGCTGAACGAGAAGATGTCCGACGCGCCGCTCTATGCGCCGATCCACCTCTCGGGCGACGACATCGAGGTGGCCATCACGCACGGGTCGGGCTACGGCGAGAGCTACTACTCGTTCGTCAACGGGCAGTACACCTCGCAGGGCGGTACGCACCAGGCGGCCTTCCGCGAGGCGATCGCCAAAACGGTCAAGGAGTTCTACCACAAGGATTACGATGCGTCGGACATCCGCACGTCGATCATCGCCGCCATCTCGGTCAAGGTCACCGACCCCGTGTTCGAGTCGCAGACCAAGATCAAGCTGGGGTCGAAGGAGATCGAGCCGGGCGTCTCGATGCGCAACTTCGTACTCGATTTCATCGGCAAGCACCTCGACGACTACCTGCACAAGCATGCCGAGACGGCGCAGGTGTTGCAGAAGAAGATCGTCGAGAACGAGAAGGAGCGCAAGGCGATTTCGGGCATTCAGAAGAAGGCGCGCGAGACGGCCAAGAAGGTGTCGCTCAACAACAAGAAGCTGCGCGACTGCAAGATACACCTCACGGACAGGAACGACCTGGCCGAGCAGTCGATGATCTTCATCACGGAGGGCAACTCGGCCTCGGGTTCGATCACGACGAGCCGCGACGTGCGCACGCAGGCGGTTTTTTCGCTGCGCGGCAAGCCGCTCAACTGCTTCGGCCTGACGAAGAAGGTGGTCTACGAGAACGAGGAGTTCAACCTGTTGCAGGCGGCGCTCAACATCGAGGAGGATATGGACAACCTGCGCTACAACAAGGTCATCATCGCCACCGATGCCGATGTCGACGGAATGCACATCCGGCTGCTGCTGATGACCTTCTTCCTGCAATTCTTCCCCGACGTGATCCGCGGCGGCCATCTCTATATCCTCCAGACGCCGCTGTTCCGCGTGCGCAACAAGCGGGAAACCTTCTACTGCTATACCGACGAGGAGCGGCAGCAGGCGATCCGCAAGTGCGGCGCGCAGGCCGAAATCACGCGTTTCAAGGGTTTGGGCGAGATCTCGGCCGACGAGTTCAAGGAGTTCATCGGCGAACGGATGCGGCTGGACAAGGTGCGTCTGACGAAGGACGATCCCATTCACGACATGCTGGAGTTCTACATGGGCAAGAACTCGCCCGAACGGCAGGGATTCATCGTCGACAATCTCCGCATCGAGGAGGATATCGTGGAGGGCGACTTGCAGATCGGCGAGGCGTGACGGCCGGTTTTTTCGGCCGGAGATCGGATTGAAAATTAAACGACTATGAGCGAAGAGATATATCCCAACGACGACCCCGCGACCGGGCCCGAAACGGCCGCTGCCGCGCATGCCGCAGATCGGTAGAGCACAAGTCTTAAC
>JABLTR010042837.1_pt1 | contig 11743 bp, 5 predicted proteins | sample 7160071 | NCBI WGS metagenome assembly JABLTR01 (sample SAMN14651230, study PRJNA627086) | human gut metagenome | isolation source: feces | host: Homo sapiens
CGTATCCGATATCGTATGCCCAGCCGTCTCCACCGAAGATCCACTGGCTCTTCTTAACGAGCTGGTCTTTGTTTTCAAGAACATAATCTATAATAGCCTTAGCTTCGCTGTTTTCTGTCTTGAAGCCTTCAAGTTTCTCAACGAGTTCAGCTGAAGCTGCTTTTGACTCTTCGCCGAGGTTCATTGTTGCGATCCATTTATCGATTGCAGCAGCAAGCTCGTCGCAAGCCATAGGCTTAAGTGTTTCAAGTTTCTGTTTGATGCCTGCTCTCATCTGTTTTACAGCCATAGCCATACCAAGACCAAACTCAGCATTATCTTCGAAGAGTGAGTTGCTCCATGCGGGGCCTTTACCTTCTCTGTTTGTTGTGTAAGGTGATGTGGGAGCTGAGCCGCCCCAGATTGATGAGCATCCTGTAGCGTTTGCGATGTACATTCTGTCACCGAAAAGCTGTGTTATAAGTTTAGCGTAAGGTGTTTCACCACAGCCTGCGCAAGCTCCTGAGAACTCAAGTAAAGGCTGTTCGAACTGGCTGCCCTTAACTGAATCTTTACCCATGGGGTTAGGTTTAGCTGAAAGTGACATAGCGTACTCCCAGTTAGCAGCTTCTTTCTCCTGTGTAGCAAGAGGTTTCATTGTGATTGCTTTCTCTTTAGCAGGGCATACGTTTACGCAGCTTCCGCATCCAAGACAGTCAAGAGCTGAAACCTGCATAGCGAACTTAAGACCTGCAAATGCAGCGCCACCCTTAGCATCTGTCATCTTGAAGCCAGCGGGAGCATTAGCAGCTTCCTCAGCGTTAAGAAGGAAAGGACGGATTGTTGCATGAGGGCAAACGTATGAACACTGGTTACACTGGATACATTTTGTAGGATCCCATTCAGGTACGTTTACTGCAGCGCCTCTCTTCTCGTAAGCAGCTGTTCCAAGAGGTGTTGTACCATCTTCGATGCCTTTGAATGCGCTTACAGGAAGTGTGTCACCCTTACGAGTGTTAACAGCTGTAACGATTGTCTTAACATATTCAGGCTCGTCCTTAGCTGCGGGAGCTTCTGCATCAACAGCGTTAGCCCATTCAGCGGGAACTTTAACTTCTACGACACCTTCTACACCCTTATCAACAGCAGCGTAGTTCATGTTAAGGATATCGTCACCCTTCTTGCCGTATGATTTCTTGATTGCAGCCTTCATATATCCAACAGCGTCATCGATAGGGATGATGTTTGCAAGTTTGAAGAATGCAGCCTGAAGAACTGTGTTTATCCTGTTTCCAAGACCGATCTCAGCAGCGATGTCTGTACCATTGATGATATAGAACTTAATGTTGTGCTGAGCAAGATATCTCTTCATTGATGCAGGAAGGTTAGCATCAAGCTCTTCGGGAGCCCATTCTGTGTTAAGAAGGAATGTGCCGCCGTCTTTAAGGTCTGAAAGCATATCATACATATGTACATAAGACTGTTTGTGGCAAGCAACAAAGTCAGCCTTGTTTACAAGGTATGTTGAGCGGATAGGTTTGTCACCGAAACGAAGATGTGACTGTGTGATACCGCCTGATTTCTTTGAGTCATAGTCGAAATATGCCTGAGCATATTTGTCTGTATGGTCACCAATGATCTTGATTGAGTTTTTGTTAGCACCTACAGTACCGTCAGCACCAAGTCCCCAGAATTTGCACTGGATTGTTCCATCACCAGCTGTAACGTCAACGGGGTCACCGATCTCAAGTGAGTGGAATGTAACGTCATCAACGATACCAAGTGTGAAGTGGTTCTTGGGCTCAGCAGCTTTGAGGTTGTCATAAACTGCGATGATCTGAGCAGGTGTTGTATCCTTTGAACCTAAGCCGTAACGTCCTGCAACGATAACAGGTCTGTCAGCTTTGTCAAAGAGTGCTGTACATACATCCTGGTATAAAGGCTCGCCCTGAGCACCGGGCTCTTTTGTTCTATCAAGAACAGCGATCTTCTTGCAAGTCTTGGGGATTGCGCCAAGGAAATGCTCTACTGAGAAAGGTCTGTAAAGATGAACCTTAACAAGACCAACCTTCTCGCCTTTAGCCATGAGGTAATCGATTGTTTCTTCAATTGTCTCGCATGCTGAACCCATAGCGATGATTACTCTGTCAGCATCGGGAGCGCCGTAGTAGTTGAATAACTGATAATCTCTTCCTGTGATACGGCTGATTTCTTTCATATAGTCTTCGCAAACACCTACGATGTTTTCATAGTAAGGGTTGCAAGCTTCTCTTGCCTGGAAGAATATATCAGGGTTCTGAGCTGTACCTCTTAATACAGGGTGCTCAGGGTTAAGAGCTCTTCTTCTGAATGCATTAACTGCGTCCATATCGATGATTTTAGCAAGTTCATCATAATCGATGCACTCAACCTTCTGGATTTCGTGAGATGTACGGAAACCATCGAAGAAATGAAGGAAAGGAACTCTTCCTTTAATAGCTGAAAGATGAGCAACACATGCTAAGTCCATAACTTCCTGAACGGAGTTAGAGCAGAGCATAGCGAAGCCTGTCTGACGGCAAGCCATAACGTCTGAGTGATCACCAAAGATTGAAAGAGCATGGCTTGCAAGAGCTCTGGCACTTACATGGAATACACCGGGGAGGAGTTCTCCGGCAATCTTGTACATATTGGGAATCATAAGAAGAAGTCCCTGGCTGGCTGTATATGTTGTTGTTAAAGCACCAGCTGCAAGTGAGCCGTGTACTGTACCTGCGGCACCTGCCTCTGACTGCATTTCAATAACCTTTACAGTCTGGCCGAAGAGGTTTTTCTTTCCGTTGGCAGCCCAGTCATCTGTGTGCTCTGCCATAGGAGATGACGGTGTGATGGGGAAAATACCCGCAACTTCTGTAAACGCATATGAAGCGTAAGCAGCAGCCTCGTTACCGTCCATAGTTTTCATTACTTTAGACATTTGCATATCCTCCTTAATTTTAACTACCATTGTAAGTTGATTAAAATTGTTAAACAAATTTGTACAAATAAATTATAGCAAAGTAATCAATTCATATCAACCTTGAAGGAAAATTTTTGTTGTCATACAACACAGGGAGAAACCGTGTGTTTATGCGGGTTTTTTAAAGGATTTTATGTCGAAATGACTAATTGGGACAGTCAAATTTGCAAAAAAAAATAAATTTTTCGTAAAATTGTTTTTGGAAATAAAAAACGACAAACTTTGGCCGCTAATATGATAATAAATTGGTCAAAATTAAAATGGAAAAAAAGGGCTGGATATATATCTTTAAAAGAAAAACTTTTAAATTTCGGCAAATTTGATTAAAAAAATGATGCGTTTGTTGTCATACAAGATATGAGATTATATGTTATGTAAGTCCGCAGAGAAAAACACATCCGCGGACCATAAAAAATGCGTATAGTAAGAGAACAAATGTGCATTGTCAGCGTATTACGAATCTTATGTTTTTTCTTGATGACGGCTGATAATCTGAGGTGTTTGAAAAATTTGAGGATGGATCGTCATTGTGGTCGAACATTTTTGCCTTAGAGGATGTTTTTATTAAAGTTCCTGTGTAATAGTCTCTGTAGGGAGATCTGAGTTCTATTTTTTCGGTAATGAGTCTCATATGGATATTCCTTTGACATTTTTATAAATTATATGAGAACGAACGGGCAGTGTTGCACAATAATAACTTGTAAGAAAAATTTTACAGTAAAAAAATTGAGTATATCTGTATTTGTGATATAATTATTTTATTAATCTGGGAGGTAAAAATATGGAAGATAAAAAAATAAATTTTACCCATCTGCATGTCCATACGGAATACAGCCTCTTGGACGGATCAGCGAAAATAGGCGAGCTCGTCAAAAGAGCAAAAGAGCTTGGAATGAATAACCTCGCCATAACCGATCATGGCGCGATGTTTGGCGTCATCGATTTTTATAAAGCTTGTAAAGATGAGGACATAAAGCCGATAATCGGCTGTGAAGTATATGTGGCGCCACAGAGCAGGTTTGACAAAAACAGCAGGGAAAGCGTCAGCTATTACCACCTTGTGCTGCTGGCTGAAAACAATGAAGGCTATCAGAACCTTATAAAGCTGGTATCACTTGGATACACAGAGGGATTTTATTATAAACCCAGGGTGGATGAGGAACTGCTCAGAAAATACCATACAGGCATAATCGCCACCAGTGCATGCCTTGCTGGGCCTGTGGCAAGGACTCTGCTTAACGGGTCATATGATATGGCAAAGGAAATGGCGCTTAAATATTTAGATATATTTGGCGAGGGCAACTTTTTTCTGGAGCTCCAGAACCACGGCATACCGGAGCAGAAAACGGTAAACGCCGGGCTTATAAAAATGAGCCAGGAAACCGGCATACCTCTTATATGTACCAACGATGTGCACTATATAAGACAGGAAGACTGGGAAGCCCATGATATACTTTTGTGCATACAGACAGGCAAGACTGTCAATGATGAGAACAGGATGAGATATGAAGGAAACTGTTATCATCTTAAAAGTGCTGAGGAAATGTATGAACTTTTTTCATATATTCCCGAAGCCATTGAAAATACTGAGAAAATAGCGGAAAGATGTAATGTGGAATTTACATTCCATGAACTTAAGCTTCCTAAATATGATGTTCCGGAAGGTTATACGGCTGAGGAGTTCCTTAAAAAAATAACCTATGATGGATTTTTGAAAAGATATCCTGATGCCGATGAAGAGCTTAAAAAAAGGCTCGAATATGAACTGGATACCATCGTCAGGATGGGATATGTGGATTATTTCCTTATTGTGTGGGACTATATTAAATTTGCCAAGGATAACGGCATAGCCGTTGGACCTGGAAGGGGAAGCGCGGCAGGAAGCGTTGTTGCCTATTCTCTGGAAATAACGACCATAGACCCCATAAAATATGATCTTATATTTGAAAGATTTTTGAATCCTGAGCGTGTCAGCATGCCAGATATAGATGTGGACTTTTCCGATGAAAGACGTCAGGAAGTCATAGACTATGTGACTAGAAAATATGGCTCCGATAAGGTGGCCCAGATAATAACCTTTGGAACCATGGCAGCCAGGGCGGCCATTAAAGATGTGGGAAGGGCTCTGGATGTGCCCTATGCCGATGCGGACAGGATCTCAAAAATGATACCCTCTGAGCTCAATATGACCATTGATAAAGCTCTTGCGATGAATATTGAGCTTAAAAATGAGTATGAGAATGATGAGGATACAAGAAAGCTCATTGATATGAGCCGTAAGCTTGAGGGACTGCCAAGACATGCATCCACCCATGCAGCTGGAGTTGTCATATGCGGAAAGCCGGTTGTGGATTATGTTCCTTTATATATGTCAGATAAAGGAACTTCAACGCAGTTTACCATGACTACCCTTGAGGAACTGGGAATACTTAAGATGGACTTCCTTGGCCTCAGGACCCTTACGGTGGTGGAAAACGCTGTAAAGGAAATAAAGAGAAACTATGGGATAGATATAAATATCGATGAGATAGGCGATGATGATCCCCAGGTTTACGAACTCATAGCCCAGGGAAAGACCGAGGGTGTGTTCCAGCTGGAAAGCGGCGGAATGAAGCAGTTCATGAAGGAGCTTAAGCCAAACAGGCTGGAGGATCTCATAGCGGGAATATCCTTGTATAGACCAGGCCCCATGGATTTCATACCCAAGTATGTAAAGGGCAAAAACAGCGGCGACGAGATACAGTATACATCACCTAAACTTGAGCCCATACTTAAAAATACCTATGGCTGTATAGTATATCAGGAGCAGGTAATGCAGATTGTGCGTGAACTTGCCGGATACAGTCTGGGAAGAAGCGACCTGGTAAGAAGGGCCATGAGCAAGAAAAAGGCCAAGGTAATGGCCGAAGAAAGAAAAAACTTCATTTATGGCATAGAAGGAGAGGTCCCAGGATGTCTGGCCAATGGCATACCGGTAAAGACAGCTGAAAAGATATTTGATGAAATGACTGACTTTGCCAAATATGCCTTTAATAAGAGCCATGCGGCCTGCTATGCTGTGGTAGCCTATCAGACAGCCTGGCTGAAATACCATTATCCCGTGGAATTCATGGCAGCTCTTATGACATCGGTAATGGATAATACGCCTAAGGTGGCAGGATATATAAATGACTGCAAAAATATGGGCATCGAACTTCTTCCACCTGATATAAATGAGGGATTTGCCGGATTTTCAGTATCAGGAAATAAGATAAGGTTTGGACTTGCTGCCATTAAAAGCGTTGGAAAGCCTGGAGTCAAGGCCATAGTTGAAGAAAGGGAGAAAAACGGAAACTATAAGGGACTGACAGATTTCTGCAATAGGCTTACCGGCCAGGAAATTAATAAAAGAATGGTAGAAAATCTTATATATGCCGGAGCCTTTGACTCATTCGGAGGCACAAGAAGGCAGTATATAAGCGTTTATAAATCAGTTATGGATGGACTTATCCAGTCTAAACGAAATAATATCGAAGGACAGCTCAATCTTTTTGATATGGATAATGGCGGAGAAAATTCTGCTGTGGAGGATAATTTTGCTCCTGTTGAAGAATTTCCTGAGAAGGAAAGACTTGAAAATGAGAAAGTCGTTCTCGGCATATATATAAGCGGACATCCCCTTACTGAGTTTATAGATGTTCTTGATAAAAAGGTCAGCGTTCATTGTTCCGACTTCCTTGAAAGCAACGTTGAGGAAGGCTTAAGTGACATACGTGATGGACAGAAGGTCAAAATAGGCGGATTTATTTCCGATAAAAGTGTTAAATTCACAAAGAATAATGCACAGATGGCTTTCATAAGGCTGGAGGATATGACGGGAAGCGCTGAAGTCATAATTTTCCCCAAAACCTATGATAAATTCGGTAAATATCTTTATGAAGACAAGGTTATAATAGTAGAGGGCCGAGCTTCCATATCAGAGGGTGAGGAGCCAAAGATAGTGGGAGAAAATATAATACCCTTCGATAAAATAGAGGAAAAACCTAAACCTGTGAGTATAGGGATTGTTTTGGAAAATGGAGTTTCCTTTGACAGTGTAAGGCACATAATCGAGGAGAATCACGGCAGTGTGCCTTTATATATAAATGATAAGGCCAGCGGAAAAAAATATCGTACAGATGAAAACTACTGGCTCAATGTCAATGATGACACCCTAAAAAAATTAAAGGCGTGTCTCGGAGATGAAAATGTTGTTACTAAATACAGATAGGGAGGCAGTTTTATGGAAAACGGACAGCTTAAAATAGGAATACTTACCAGCGGCGGAGATGCTCCGGGAATGAACGCGGCCATAAGAGCCGTAGTCAGGACAGGCATTAATAAAAACTGCAGGGTAATAGGAATACACAAGGGATATATCGGCCTTATAAACGGAGATATAACAGAGCTCAAGTCAAAGGACGTTTCAGACATAATGAACAGAGGCGGCACTATTTTACATACTGCCCGCTGTCCTGAAATGATGACTGAGGAGGGAGTTTCAAGGGCTGCAGCCATTTACAATATTCTTGGTCTTGACGGCCTTGTGGTAATTGGCGGAGACGGTTCGTTCAGAGGATGCCAGGCGCTTTCCGAAAGGGGAGTAAACACCATAGGAATACCCGGCACCATCGACCTGGATATATCATGTACTGAATATACCATTGGATTTGATACGGCAGTAAATACCGGACTTGACGCCATTAGAAAACTCCGCGATACATCAAGCTCCCATGAGAGATGTTCAGTTGTGGAAATGATGGGCAGGGATGCAGGATATCTTGCTATATGGTGTGCCATGACAGGCGGAGCTGAAGAAGTTCTCATACCTGAAAGCAAGGGTGTTATCACAGAAGATATGGTGATCGAACAGATCCTTATGAACCGAAGCAGAGGAAAGAGACATAATCTCGTTGTAGTTGCAGAAGGCGTAGGAGGAACTGTTAAGCTTGCTAAAAAGATACAGGATATAACAGGAATACAGACAAGAGCGACTGTACTTGGACATTTACAGAGGGGCGGAATACCCACAGCTGTTGACTGTATGCATGCTTCTATGATGGGATATCTTGCGGTAAAGGAGATCCTTGATGGAGGAAAAAATAAAATAATCGCATATAACAGAGGAAGATACGAGGCTCTGGATATAAACGAAGCTCTTAATATGAAAAAGAAGATCGACAGCGAATATTATGATGTAATCAAACTTCTTTCGATCTGATATGTTTAAATGGCGGCGCACCTTTGGTGTGCCGCTGTTTTTTATAAATATGATATGTTCTCTTTAAAAATTTACCTTACTGATCTTATCAAGATCATCATTAACTGAAATTTTGACTGGTTTTGTTCTTTATTATTTGACAGTGTTCTTATTTTAGTTTATGTTTATATTATTAACGGGGATAATATATGGAGGTAAATTATGGGGGAACAATTTAATATTCTGCTTAATCAGATGTTTGTATTTTTTACGCTTATTGCCATAGGCTTTGCCGCCCAGAGGATAAAGCTGCTCAATGATATGACCATTGATGCGCTCTCATCACTGGTAGTAAGGCTGATACTGCCCTGCATGGTATGCACTACCGTTGTTAATGGCGCTACTATTGAGGGCGTGCTTGATAAAATACCATTTTTTTTATGCTCATTTTTGATGATAGCAATACTTTTATGCATCGCTTTTGTGAGCAGTAAACTTATGAGGATGCAGCCGCCCACCAGCTATATAAATATGGCTGTCATCGGTTTTCCAAATACGGGTTTTATCGGATATCCGCTGCTTCTGGCAATGTTTCCAGAGACAGGAGCTCTGGCTGTGGCAGTATATGTCATAGTGGATCAGGTGACATTCTGGTCGATCGTTCCAGTGCTTACGAAGCCCCAGATATCACTTAGGGATATAAGTCTTAAAAAACTTATAAACCCTCCGTTTATTTCTCTTATTGTGGGGCTGATACTTATAGCATTAAATATACATCCATCAAATACAGCCTGGAATACTGTGACTGATGTCGGCTCCACCAGCAAATATTTTGCCCTTATATACATAGGTGCCGATATAGGAAGGAAAGGCTTCAAATCTATCGTAAAGAGGCCTAAAATATTCCTCACCATACCAATAAAGCTGATAATTGCGCCTATTGTGGTATTCTTTATATTAAGGGCCATAGGCGTTCTTACAGCAGAGGAACTCATTATGATAACAACATTTTCAATGCTTCCTTCCATGGTCGTTGTATGTATGCTGGCGGCGCAGAATAAATCAGATGACGAGTATGCGACGGCTGGGCTTATCGTTACGACCCTTTGCAGTATGGTCACCATGCCTCTGGTCATGAAATTTGTGACTGGGTTTATTTAAGCGGGTATTTACATCAGCGTGGTAAAGCGCTATAATATAAAAAATTTAACTTTGGAGGTTGGCAAATGGTAAAATTATATGACAGCGGTGTTTTTCTTGTTGATGGAAAAACAATTATAGAAGATAACGCAAATGCTGAAGCGGCTCTTAAGGCAGCAAAAGGAAGAGCGGTTTCAAAAGAAGAAGGCTCTAAAAATACAATGGCCTATAATATTTTGAATAAGCATAACACATCGGGAAATATGGATAAACTCAAGATAAAATTTGACGCCATGGCTTCCCATGATATTACATATGTTGGAATAATCCAGACAGCCAGAGCAAGCGGTCTTGAAAAATTCCCCATACCCTATGTGCTTACCAACTGCCATAACAGCCTCTGTGCCGTTGGCGGAACCATAAATGAAGATGACCATCTTTTTGGTCTTTCCTGTGCAAAGAAATATGGTGGAATCTATGTTCCTGCCCATCAGGCCGTCATCCATCAGTATATGCGTGAGATGATGTCAGGAGTAGGCAAGATGATATTAGGTTCTGACAGCCATACACGTTATGGCGCCCTTGGAACCATGGCCATGGGAGAAGGCGGCCCCGAGCTTGTAAAACAGCTTTTGAACAAGACATATGATATAGACAGACCCCAGGTAATAGGTGTATATCTCACAGGAAAACCTGAAGCTGGAGTAGGCCCTCAGGACGTGGCACTTGCCATTATCGGAGCTGTATTTGACAATGGATATGTTAAAAACAAAGTTATGGAATTTGTCGGCGACGGCATCTCAGGACTTTCCGTTGACTACAGAAACGGTATCGATGTTATGACAACTGAGACTACATGTCTTTCATCCGTATGGTGTACAGATTCCAAGGTAAAGGAATGGTATGATATCCACGGAAGAAGCGGCGATTTCAAAGAACAGGCTCCCGGTGAAATAACATATTATGATGGAATGATATACATAGACCTTTCGACCATCAAGCCCATGATAGCTATGCCTTTCCACCCCAGCAACATTTATACCATAGATGAACTCAATTCAAACCTTCTTGATATACTTGACGAGGTAGAAAAGACAGGAGCAAAACAGCTTGATAATGATACGATAAAATTCTCATTAAAGGATAAAGTTAAAAACGGCAGGCTTGTGGTAGAACAGGGTGTTATTGCCGGATGTGCCGGCGGTACATATGAAAATATATGTGACGCTGCGGATATCATAAAGGGCAACTCCATAGGCGATGGAGAATTCGCTCTCAGCGTATATCCTTCAAGCCAGCCCGTATTCCTCTCGCTGGTGGAAAACGGAAAGATCGCAGATATTATGATGTCAGGAGCTACCGTAAGGTCAGCATTCTGCGGCCCATGCTTCGGAGCAGGAGACGTTCCTGCAAATAACTGCCTGAGCATAAGACATTCCACAAGGAACTTCCCTAACCGTGAAGGTTCAAAGATAACAAGCGGACAGATAGCATCAGTTGCCCTTATGGATGCACGTTCCATAGCTGCTACAGCCATAAATAAGGGTGTTGTTACTCCTGCCACTGATTTGGATGTAAATTATACAAAACCTAAATACTTCTTCAATGGAGATGTATATAAAAACAGATGTTATGACGGATATGGAAAAGCAGATCCTTCCGTTGAACTGAGATTTGGTCCCAACATAACAGACTGGCCTGCAATGAGTGCTTTGACTGATGATATCGTACTTAAGGTCGTTTCACTTATAACAGACCCTGTAACAACGACTGATGAGCTCATACCTTCAGGAGAGACTTCATCATACCGTTCAAATCCTCTTAAACTGGCTGAGTTTGCCCTTTCAAGAAAGGACCCTGCTTATGTTGGAAAGGCTAAAGAGGTTCAGACGGCTGAAAAGGCAAGACTTGACGGAAAAGACCCCATTGAGGCCCTTGGAGAACTTAAGGCTGTAAATGACGCCATAAAGAGTGCATATCCCGATTTTGATATAAATAAGACAGGAATCGGAAGCACGATTTATGCTGTAAAACCCGGTGACGGTTCTGCCAGAGAGCAGGCTGCCAGCTGCCAGAAGGTACTTGGAGGCTGGGCAAACATAGCTAAGGAATATGCCACAAAGAGATATCGTTCAAACCTTATCAACTGGGGTATGCTTCCCTTCATATTTGAGGAGGAGCCTCCCTTTGAAAATGGAGATTACATATTCGTTCCTGAAATAAAGAAAGCCATTGAGGAAAAGAAATCAGAGATACCCGCTTATATAGTAAAGGATGGAAAACTTGTTCCATTCGTGCTCAAGATGGGAGATATCACTGATGACGAAAGACAGATAATACTTGATGGATGTCTCATAAATTATTATGCTGAAAAATAATAGAAAAAAAACTATTGACAAAGAATGAAA
>JABLTR010043402.1_pt1 | contig 11725 bp, 12 predicted proteins | sample 7160071 | NCBI WGS metagenome assembly JABLTR01 (sample SAMN14651230, study PRJNA627086) | human gut metagenome | isolation source: feces | host: Homo sapiens
CGGGCCGCCCGCCAGCAGGTGCGCCAGGCCAGCGAGGCCCTGGAGGCCAAGCAAGCCGCCGGCCCGCCCCAGGACACCACTTTAATCCAACAGGCCCAGGCCCAGGAGGAGACCCTCCGGGCCCGCCGGGAGGAGCTGGCCGCCCTCCAAGGCACCTTAGGGGCCTTCGCCCCCCTGCTGGATCAGCTCCAGCGTCAGCGGGACAACGCCCAGGCCGACCGGGCCCGCCAAGCCGCCCAGCTTCAGCGCTGGACGGCAGAGAACCAGAGCCTCACCGAGGAGATCGCCACCCTGGAGCAGGAGATTGCCGCCCTAGAACAGACCGGCCAGACCCTGGCCGCCCAGGGGGAGGCCAGCCTCCAGGCCAAGCGGGCCCTGGACCAGGCCCGGGCGGAGAATGACCGGGCCGCCCGCCAGGCCAACGACACCCAGCTGCGCCTGCAGCGGGAATGCGGGGCCCTGGAGCAGAAAAAACTCCAGGCCAACCTGGAGGAAAAGCGCCTGCTGGACCGGCTGTGGGACACCTACGGCCTCACCCACCAGGCTGCCCTGGCCCTCCGCCAGCCGGTGGAGGACCCCGCCCAGGCCCAGCGCAAGACCGCCCAGCTCAACCGGGCCATCCAGGCCCTGGGCACTGTGAACTTGGGGGCCCTGGAGGAGTACCAGCGGGTGGAGGAGCGCTGCCGCTACCTCACCGACCAAAAGACCGACGTGGAGACCGCCCGCCAGGAGCTGGAGGGGGTCATCGACGGCATCACCCGGGAGATGGAGACCATCTTCCGCCGGGAGTTTGCCAAGGTCCAGGCCGCCTTCGCCCAGACCTTTGCCGACCTCTTCGGCGGCGGCCGGGGCACCCTGGCCCTGGAGGATGAGAACGACGTCCTCCGCTGCGGCATCGACATTCAGGTCCAGCCCCCGGGCAAGACCCTGCGGTCCATCAGCCTCCTCTCCGGCGGGGAGCGGTCCCTGGTGGCCATCGCCCTGTATTTTGCCATTCTCAAGGTCCACCCCACCCCCTTCTGCGTCATGGACGAGATCGAGGCCGCCCTGGACGAGGCCAACGGCGCCCGGTTCATTCGGTACCTGGGAAAGGTGGCGGGGCAGACCCAATTCCTGCTCATCACCCACCGGCGGGAGACCATGGAGGCCGCAGACGTGCTCTACGGCGTCACCATGGAGCGCCAGGGGGTCAGCCGGGTGCTGAAGCTGGATCTCCGCCAGGCGGAGGAACTGCTGGGCAGCCGCCCGGCCTAAGCACGACAGAAGACTGTGGAGGTTTCCCATGGGATTGTTTGATAAAATCAAGAAGCTGAATATTTTCTCCGGCCTGTTCTCCATCGACGAGGACTTCTTCGAGGAGCTGGAGGAGGCCCTCATCCTCTCCGACATGGGGGTGGACACCTCCACCGAGGCGGTGGACACCCTCCGGGAGCGGGTGAAGGCCAATAAGATCAAGGACCCCGAGGAGGTGAAGGCCTGTCTGCGGGAGATCCTGGTGGAGACCCTGGACGTGGGGGACCCCGCCCTGGACCTCACCGAGAAGCCCGCCGTCCTCCTGATGATCGGGGTCAACGGGGTGGGCAAGACCACCACCATCGGCAAGCTGGCCCACCAGTTGAAGCAGGCGGGCAACCGGGTCCTCCTGGCCGCCGGGGACACCTTCCGGGCCGCCGCGGCCGACCAGTTGGCCATATGGGCTGACCGGGCCCAGGTGGAGATCGTCCGCCACGAGGAGGGGTCTGACCCCGCCGCTGTGGTCTTTGACGCCATGAACGCCGCCCGGGCCCGCCGGGTAGACGTGGTGCTGGTGGACACCGCCGGCCGGCTGCACAACAAGCAGAACCTGATGAACGAGCTGAACAAGATCCGCCGGGTCATCGACCGGGAGGGGGAGAAGAGCTCCAAGGAGGTCCTGCTGGTGCTGGACGCCACCACCGGGCAGAACGGCCTGATCCAGGCCAAGCAGTTTGGGGAGAGTGCCGGCATCACCGGCATCGTCCTGACCAAGCTGGACGGCACCGCCAAGGGCGGCGTGGTGGTGGCCATTGCCAAGGAGATGGGGGTTCCCGTGAAGTTTGTGGGCCTGGGCGAGGGGATCGACGATCTCCAACCCTTCGACCCGGTGGCCTTCGTCAACGCCTTGATTTGAGAAAATCGAGAATCGTGCCTGTATAGAACGTGACCATAGACCCAAAGAGAAACCAAAGATCCCCCGGCAAGCCGGGGGCGAACGGAAAGGAGCAAACGATGGCTCGGATAGACGGAAGAGAAAACGACCAGCTGCGGCCGGTGGAGATCCTCCCTGGCATCAACCGGTTTGCGGAGGGCAGCTGCCTCATCCGCTGCGGCAACACCCACGTGCTGTGCACCGCCAGTGTAGAGGAGCGCACGCCCCCCCATGTTCCCGAAGGGGAGGGATGGGTGACGGCGGAGTACTCTATGCTCCCCCGGGCCAACCGGGAGCGCAGCCGCCGGGACATCTCGAAGGGGAAACTCTCCCCCCGGTCGGCGGAGATCCAGCGCCTGGTGGGCCGGGCTCTCCGGGCGGCGGTGGACCTGAAAAAGCTGGGGGCGCGCACCATCACCATCGACTGTGACGTCCTCCAGGGGGACGGGGGCACCCGCACCGCCTCGGTGACCGGGGGCTTTGTGGCCCTGTCCTACGCCTGCTGGAAGCTGGTGGAGGAGGGGGTGATCCCCGAGATGCCCATCACCACCTGCGTGGCCGCCGTGTCCGCGGGGATTGTGGACGATGTGCCCATGCTGGACCTGTGCTATGAGGAGGATTCCTCCGCCATGGTGGACCTCAACTGCGTGATGAACCACGAAGGGGAGATCATCGAGCTCCAAGGCACCGGCGAGGGCCGGGCCTTCACCATTGCCGAGCAGCGGCAGCTGGTGGACCTGTGCGCCAAGGGCATCCGGGAGATCCAGGCCATCCAGAAAGCCGTGTTGGAAGGAGGGGACGCATGAAAGTCGTTTTAGCCAGCCACAACCAGAAGAAGATGGTGGAGATGAAGGCCATCCTCTCCCAGATGGGGGTGGAGGTCCTCTCCCAGGCCGAGGTGGGGGTGGACTTGGAGCCCGAAGAGACGGGCACCACCTTTGAGGAGAACGCCCGCATCAAGGCTCAGGCGGTGATGCAGGCCACCGGCCTGCCCGCCATCGCCGACGACTCCGGCCTCATGGTGGACGCCCTGGGGGGCGACCCTGGGGTCTACTCCGCCCGGTACGGCGGCCCGGGGCTGGACGACACGGGCCGGTGGCAGCTCCTGCTGAAAAACATGGCAGGGGAGAGCAACCGGGCCTGCAAGTTCGTCAGCGTCATCTGCTGCGCCTTCCCCGACGGGGGCGAGGTGATGGCCCGGGGGGAGTGCCCCGGCATCCTGGCCCAGGGGCCCAGCGGGGACGGGGGCTTTGGCTATGACCCCATCTTCTACCTGCCCCAGCTGGGCAAGACCATGGCCCAGCTGACCCCTGCGGAGAAAAATCAGATCTCCCACCGGGCCCGTGCCCTGGCGGGATTTCAAAAGGAATGGGAGAGACAACGCCATGGAACTGACCAGTAAGCAGAGAGCCCAGCTCCGGGGCCTGGCCAACGGGCTGGACACCATCCTCCAAATCGGCAAGGAGGGCATCGGAGATAACCTGGTCCAGCAGGCCAACGAGGCCCTGGAGGCCCGGGAACTCATCAAAGGCCGGGTGCTGGAGAGCGCCATGCTCACCCCCCGGGAGGCCTGCCAGACCCTGGCCCGGCTGACCCGCAGTGAGCCGGTCCAGGTGATCGGCACCAAATTCGTGCTCTATCGCGAAAGCCACAGTAAAGAGAAGAAAGACAAGATTGTATTGGTAAAAGACCGGAAGAAACCCAACCCAAACTAACGGGGAAAGCAGGTGGAATCACGTCATGAAAATCGGAATCTATGGCGGAACCTTTGACCCGCCCCACTTGGGGCACATGGAGGCTGCCCGGGCCGCCCTGGCGCAGATGAACCTGGACCGCCTTCTCATCATTCCCGACCGGGAGCCCCCCCACAAGGACCTGGCGGAGGAGGCTGCCTCCCCCCAGCAGCGGCTGGCCATGGCCGCCCTGATGGCCGACGGCTTGGGCCCCCGGGCAGAGGCCTCTGACCTGGAACTGCGTCGGGAGGGGAAGAGTTACACCGCCGACACGGTGGAGGCCATCCACGAGGCCTTTCCAGAGGATGAACTCTGGCTGCTTATGGGAACCGACATGTTCCTTACCATCCAGAACTGGTACCAGCCGGAGCGGATCTTCCAGTACGCCGGGGTGGCGGCCTTCTCCCGCAGCCAGGAGGATACCCAAGAGATCTTCGCCCAGCAGAGCCAGTATTTGGAGGAGACCTACCACGCCCGCACCACGGTGGTCCCCCTGCCAGAGGTGCGGGAGATCGCTTCCCGGGACCTGCGGCGGATGCTGGCCTCAGAGTGGACAGGGGGCAACGTGGACCCGGCCCAATATCTGTGGGAGCCGGTGTACGGATACATCCTGAAAGAGGGACTTTTCGGCACCCAGGCCGACCTAAAGCACTTGAGCGACAAGCACCTCCGAGCCATCTCCTTCTCCATGGTGCAGGCCAAGCGCCTGCCCCATATCAAAGGGACGGAGGAGACGGCCGCCGCCCTGGCCGCTTTCTGGGGCCTGTCCCCGGAGAAAGCCCGCCGGGCAGCCATCCTCCACGACTGCACCAAGTACTGGACCTTGGAGCAGCACCTGGAGACCTGCACGAAATACGGGGTGGCCCTGGATGAGCTGGAGTGTGTTTCGGTCAAACTCCTCCACGCCAAGTCTGCCGCCGCCCTGGCCCGCCATGTATTTGGGGAGCCGGAGGAGGAGTGCCAGGCCATCTTCTCCCACACCACCGGCCGCCCAGGAATGACGGCCTTTGACAAGATCCTTTACCTAGCCGACTACATGGAGCCCACCCGGGACTTTGACGGGGTGGAAGAGCTCCGCCGCCTGGTCTGGGAGGACCTGGACCGGGCCATGATCCTAGGGCTGGAGATGAGCATCGAGGACCTGGAAGAGAGAGGGGTCCCCGTCCATCCCGATACCCTGGGCATTCTGGAAGAACTAAGGAGGAAAACGCGGTGAGAGATCGATCCTTTTCCCAGGAAGAGAGAATGCAGAGAGAAAAGGAAGCCCGCTCCCGCCAGCGCAAACAGGAACAAGCCTACCGGGAGGCCCAGAGAGGGGTCTATTCCCGGATCTATGAAGAGCAAAACGCCATGCCAGAGGATTACCGCCAGGCCTTTTGGGAGGACCCCCGGGACCGGCTGTACGACCGGGACCACCCCGGCCGGCCGGAACCCGACCAGGAAGAGGACTGGGAGGAGGAAACCCGCCAGCAGGTCCAGGAGGATCTGTGGGACGATCCCTGGCCCAAGCCTCCCTCCACCCGGCGGCGGGCAGCGCCCCCGCCGGAGGCCTACCCCGAAGAGACCGACTGGACAGAGGACCCAGAGGAACCCCTCCAGAACCACCGGTACCGGGAGGAGGAAGAGGATGCCTGGCAGCCCATTGTCTCCCGCCAGAGTGCAGGCGAAGAGGGCGCCCCCCGGAAGCGGGGCGCCCAGCCCCCCCGCAGAGGACGAAAGGGAGACAGCCTGGACCCAGGGGGCGGCCAGCCCCCCCGAAAGCGCCGGCGGAGGAAGGTTCTCCTCATTGTACTCATCGTTCTGCTGGCCCTGGTGGCCGCAGGGGTGATCATCCACCAGATCTATGTGCGCCCCCCGGAGATCCCTTCCCAGGAGACCTCTCAGGGTACCGACCCCGGCGTCCTAGGCGCCGGCCGGAGAGATGGGGTGTACACCTTCCTCCTGGTGGGCCGGGACGATGGCGGCGGCGGCAACACCGACACCATCATGGTGGGCTGCTACGACGTGAAGAATGCCACCCTAGACGTGCTGAGCATCTACCGGGACACCCTGGTGGACGTGCCCTGGGAGATCAAGAAAATCAATTCCGTCTACAACAACCAAGGGATGGAAGGGGTCCAGCAGCAGGTGAAGAACCTCATCGGATACGTCCCGGACTACTACTTTGTCGTGGAATTGGATGCTGTGGCGGAACTGGTAGACGCCATCGGCGGCGTGGACTATAATGTCCCCTACAACATGGATTACGATGACCCCTCCCAGGACCTGTCCATCCACTTCCAGGCGGGGATGCAGCACCTGAGCGGGGAGGACGCAGTGAAGGTGCTCCGCTGGCGGAAGAACAACAGCGGGGAAAACCTCTCTGTGGGCGATGTGGGCCGGGTTTCGGTCCAGCATTCCTTCCTCCAGGCTTTGGCCCAGGAGATGCTCAGCCTGGGCACCATCACCAAGATCGGGGACATTGTGGACATCATGAACCGCAACTTGGAGAGCAACCTGAACTACGGCGAGATGATCTGGTTTGGGGAGCAGTTCCTGCTGGCAGGGGACACGGAGATCCGTTTCCACAACCTGCCTGGGGACTATACCGGCACCTTGTGGAGCCAGACCTATCAGAACTACCAGTCCTACGTCTTCGTCAACTCCAGTGCCCTGCTGGAACTGGTGAACACCTATCTGAACCCGTATCAGGCGGAGATCACTTCGGATATGCAGCATGTGATCTATGACACCACCGTCAACAACCTCCCCGTAGAGGGAACGACGGAGGAGAGCTCTGCCGAAACGCAGAGCGGGGGCACAACAGAATAACCTGCCCGGGCCAAGGGCCCGGCGGCAAGAAAGGAAACAGCTATGACACCGAGAGAGATGGCCCTGACGCTGGCCCGCGCCCTGGACAGCAAGAAGGGGAAAAACATTCGGGTACTGGAAATCAACAACGTTACCACCCTAGCAGACTACTTCGTTCTGTGCACCGGGACCTCCGCGCCCCAGCTCAAGGCCCTGGCCGACGCAGGGGAGAAGGCCATGAAGGAGGCGGGGATCCTCCCCCACCACATCGAAGGCCACCGGGGCGGCACCTGGATCCTGCAGGACTACGGTGACGTGGTGGTCCACCTGTTTGACACCGAGGCCCGGGCCTTTTACGACCTGGACCGGCTGTGGCAGGACGCTGTGGAGGTGGACCTGGCTGCCATTCTCCAGCCGGAAGGCTGAACTGGGAGGGCCTCCGGCCTTCCCTCACCCCTTTTGCAATCCTTTTGATTTCGAGAAACAGGAAGTGTGATCAGATTGAAATACGAGTTTAACCGCATTGAACGCAAATGGCAGGACCGCTGGGCTAAGGAAAACTGCTATCACGCCGTCACCGGGGACAGCAAGCCCAAGTTCTATGCCCTGGTGGAGTTCCCCTATCCCTCCGGCCAGGGCCTCCACGTGGGCCACGCCCGGCCCTACACTGCCATGGACGTGGTGGCCCGGAAGCGCCGGATGGACGGGTACAACGTCCTCTTCCCTATGGGGTACGACGCCTTCGGCCTGCCCACGGAGAACTACGCCATTAAGAACCACATTCACCCCGCCAAGGTGACCCACGACAACATCCAGAACTTCACCAACCAGTTGAAGATGCTGGGCTACTCCTTTGACTGGGACCGGGTGGTGGACACCACGGACCCCAACTACTACAAGTGGACCCAGTGGATCTTCCTCCAGCTGTTTAAGAAGGGGCTGGCCTACAAGACCTCCATGCCCGTCAACTGGTGCACCTCCTGTAAGTGCGTGCTGGCCAACGAGGAAGTGGTCAACGGCGTCTGCGAGCGCTGCGGCTCCGAGGTGGTCCGCAAGGAGAAGAGCCAGTGGATGCTGAAGATCACCCAGTATGCCCAGCGCCTCATCGACGACCTGGACGACCTGGACTTCATCGAGCGGGTCAAGATCCAGCAGAAGAACTGGATCGGCCGCTCCACCGGCGCCGAGGTCACCTTCCCCACCACCCAGGGGGATAATCTGGTGGTCTACACCACCCGGCCGGATACCCTCTTTGGCGCCACCTACATGGTCCTGGCCCCGGAGCACCCCTACATCGAGAAGTGGAAGGACGCCATCGCCAACTGGGATGCGGTCACCGCCTATGTAGAGGCCGCTGCCCATAAGTCGGACTTTGAGCGCACCGAGCTGGTGAAGGAGAAGACCGGCGTAAAGCTGGAAGGGGTCCGAGGGGGCAACCCCGTCAACGGCAAGGAGATCCCCATCTTCATCTCCGACTACGTCCTGGTGTCCTACGGCACCGGGGCCATCATGGCCGTGCCCGCCCACGACGACCGGGACTGGGCGTTTGCCAAGAAGTTCGGCTGCGAGATCATCGAGGTGGTCCAGGGAGGCGACATTGAGAAGGAAGCCTTCACCCTGAAGGACGACACCGGCATCATGGTCAACTCCGACTTCCTCAATGGCATGACCGTGAAGGATGCCATCCCCGCCATGAAGAAATGGCTGGAGGAAAAGGGCATCGGCCACGAGAAGGTCAACTATAAGCTGCGGGACTGGGTCTTCTCCCGCCAGCGGTATTGGGGAGAGCCCATTCCCCTGGTCCACTGTGACAAGTGCGGCTGGGTCCCCCTGCCGGAGGACCAGCTCCCCCTCCTCCTGCCGGAGGTGGAGAGCTATGAGCCCACCGACAACGGCGAGTCCCCCCTGGCAGCCATGACCGACTGGGTGAACACCACCTGCCCCTGCTGCGGCGGCCCCGCCCAGCGGGAGACCGACACCATGCCCCAGTGGGCTGGGTCCTCCTGGTACTTCCTGCGGTACATGGACCCCCACAACGACAAGGCACTGGCCTCCCCTGAGGCGTTAAAATACTGGGGCCAGGTGGACTGGTACAACGGCGGCATGGAGCACACCACCCTCCACCTGCTCTATTCCCGGTTCTGGCACAAGTTCCTCTATGACCTGGGGGTGGTCCCCTTCCCGGAGCCCTACCACAAGCGCACCAGCCATGGCATGATCCTGGGCGAGGGCGGGGAAAAGATGTCCAAGTCCCGGGGGAACGTGGTCAACCCCAATGACGTGGTGGCCCAGTACGGGGCGGACACCATGCGCATGTACATTATGTTCATCGGCGACTTCGAAAAGGCCGCCGCTTGGTCGGACAACGCCGTGAAGGGCTGCAAGCGCTTCCTGGACCGGATCTGGAACCTGGCCGACCAGGTGAAGGCGGGGGAGACCTACTCCAAAGACAACGAGGCCCTGGTTCACAAGACCATCAAGAAGGTCTCCGATGACATTGAGAACATGAAGTTCAACACCGCCATCGCGGCCCTCATGACCCTTACCAACCAGTTCTACGACAAGGGCGTGAACCGGGCGGAGTTCCAAACCCTGCTGCTCCTCCTGTCTCCCTTCGCCCCCCACATTGTGGAGGAACTGTGGGAGCGGTTCGGGCTGGAGGGGATGGCCTGCACCTCCTCCTGGCCTGCCTATGACGAGAGCAAGACCATCGCCTCGGAGGTCACCATCGCCGTCCAGGTGGGCGGCAAGCTGAAGGCCACCGTCACCGTCCCCATGAACAGCGACCAGGAGGCCGTGCTGGAAGTGGTGAAGGCCGAGCCCAAGATTGCCAAGCTCATGGAGGGCAAGAACCTGGTGAAGGTGATCCATGTGCCCAACAAGCTGATGAATTTGATTCTGAAATAAGGCTTCCCGGCAAGGGAAGAGGTCCCCGCTCTGCCTGGTACAGTCCAGGCAGAGCGGGGGTCGTTCCGTTTTGGGAGGACGGGCCGGCGGAGGATCCGCCGGGACCGGCCCGCTGCCTTTGAAATGTTCCGGGGTGCCCCTCTCCCTGGAGAGGGGAGAAAAGACCGGACTTTTTTAGGGATATCCCTTGACAAGCCTTGGGAAATTGCATATAATACCACTGTTAAAGCCATATTTTACGATGGCCCTTTGGTGCGTGGAATTCCAGTCCACCACTTCGGAGGGAGGGAAAACGAATGTCTGAAATCCATGTGCGGGAGAATGAGTCTCTGGAAAGCGCTCTGAAACGGTTCAAGCGCAGCTGCGCCAAGTCTGGCGTCCTGGCGGAAGTGCGGAGAAGAGAGCACTATGAGAGCCCCAGCGTGAAGCGCCGCAAGAAGTCTGAGGCGGCCCGGAAGAACCGTAAAAAGTATTATTGATTGTTCAAAAACCCTGTCCGACCCAAGTCGGACAGGGTTTTTCCGTGGAAAATAGCCTATGCCAGGGGCCCGTTCTGTCAGCCCTCCTGGGGCGGGACGGCCCAGAGGTCGGCGATCTCCGGGTAGAGGAGAAAGAACCGCCGGATCCCCAGCTCCAGGGCCAGGGTTCGTTTCTTTTCCAGGGTCTCCCGGTCGTCGAAGAGGACGAAGTGGGCGCCGGTCTCCCGGCTCATGTAGGTGAAGTACCGGGCGCAGAGGTGGGGGGAGAAAAAGACCGACGGCTCCAACCGCCGCCGCAGCTGGCGGAGCTCCTCCTGGGAGATGGGGTGCCCTACCCCCTGGTAGCGGGGAGGAAGAAGTCCTCCCGGGCCCGGCGCAGGCAGAGGACCAGCCGGCGGGCGCCGTATTGGGCGATGACCTCCTCCAGCCGCCGGCGAAGGGAGCTGCCGGAGATGGCAGAGGTGAGGTAGAGGCTGGCCCGATGGGAGAAGTTGGCATAGCGCTCCGGCAGGAACAAGGTGCCCTGGCGCTGGGCCAGCCCCTCCTCCACCAGGCGGATCAGCTGCGCCAGGAAGGGGGAGGGGGGCTGCTCCAAGTCCAGGATGACCCCGGCGCAGGCCCGGCTGTGGCACTGGGCCAGGATCTCCTGGGCAGCCCGGCGGGGGTCGGCGCCCTCCTGGATGGGTTGGTTGGCCCCCACTAGCATCAGCCCGCCCTGGGCCTGGGGCGGGAGCGGAGCCTGGGTCAGCCGGCCCTGGCCGTCCAATTGCCAGGCCATGAGGGCCAGGGGCAGGCCAAAGGCCCGGGCCGCCTCCAGGTCTTGGGGCGGGGTGAGCAGGAACTGCCGCGGGGAAGGATGTGTCATAGAAAGGAACCCCCTTGTCCATTGGTTTCGGTTCGTGTATAATCAGGGAACAGAGCGTTCCCCCACGGGAAGTCTGCTCCCAACCTATGCCCGCAAGGGAACGTTTAGAAGGTGACACTGTGAAATTTCCCCTGGTTCCTGCCTACTATTTCTCCGATATCTATGCCATCGACCTGGCCCGCCTCCGGGCCCGGGGGGTGAAGCTTCTGCTGGCCGACCTGGACAACACCCTGGTCCCCTACGGGGTGGCCGAACCCAACCACCAGGTCCGGGCCTGGAAGGCCGCCCTGGAAGCGGCGGGGATCACCCTGTTTATCCTCTCCAACAGCCGCCGGCCTGGCCGGGCCCAGCGGTTCGCCCAGGCCCTGGGGGTGCCCTATGAGGGACACGCCGGCAAACCCAAGCGGGGGGGCTTCCAGCGGGCCATGGCCCGGATGGGGGTGACCCCGGAGGAGACTGCCATCGTGGGGGACCAGATCTTCACCGACACCTGGGGGGGGAACAACGCCGGGGTGCTCACCTTGCTGGTTCACCCCATCCGGTTTGGGACGGTGTTCCGCTTCCTCCGCTTCGCATTGGAGACCCCCTTCCGGGCGGGGGCCCAAAAGGGGGAGACCCTGTGAGGGCCCGGTTCGGCACCGCCGGGAACCCGGACGGGTTCTACCAGGCGGGGAAGAAGCAGTCCAAGGACATGCCCCCCTGGCTGCGGGAGCAGGGGCTGGAGGCCTACGAGTACCAGTGCGGCAAAGGGGTCACCGTGGGGGAGGCCACGGCCCGGGCCATC
>JABLTR010076687.1_pt1 | contig 11716 bp, 8 predicted proteins | sample 7160071 | NCBI WGS metagenome assembly JABLTR01 (sample SAMN14651230, study PRJNA627086) | human gut metagenome | isolation source: feces | host: Homo sapiens
ACAAAAAAATTAGGTAATAACAAAGCCCGGGCTTGGGAAAGTCTGGGCTTTGCGCATAAAAAAAAGTTGTGCCAGCATTTTGACACAACCTCATTCTCTTTATTTTCTCTGCCAGCTGTTTTTTTTCATTTTTCCATGTGGTATTTTCTTTTTGAGCAGTCTTATATGCAAATCACTTAAGTGCATTCCTGTATCAATACTAAAAAACAATTCTGATTATGAAGAGAATTAAATTCTTATTATTAATTTTTCTGATAGCTATTTTATCTCCCAATCTCATGTCAGCACAGAACAGTACATTGACACTCAGCATGTCTGATACTCCTCTGAATGAGATCCTGAATAAAATAGAAAAGAAAACAAACTATTCTTTTCAGTATAGCACACAAGTTATCGACGTAAAACAGAAACGTACGATCCATGTAAAGAACCAACCGATAGAAGCAGTATTAAATATTCTTCTGAAGGGTACAGATATCCAGTATCATATCAAAGGAAAGCAAATCATCTTGAATGCCGGAAAGAAGGAAACGAAGAAAACGCCGGCTAAATCTAAAGGCATCGTCATGGACAGTAAAACCCGTGAACCGATTATCGGAGCAAGCATTACGGTAGAAGGGGAGAAAACCGGTTCTATCAGTGATATTGACGGTCGTTTCGAGATTGAAGCTCCGGAGTATTCGAGACTTTGCGTTTCTTATATGGGCTATGTCACACAGCTTGTTCCGGTAAAGGCGAACAGCCTGCTGGAAGTATGGATGTCTGAAGACACGAAAGTGATCGACGAAGTAGTGGTAGTAGGATATGGAGCGGTATCCAAAAAAAACCTCACGACTGCCATTGCCCAGGTGAAGCCGGAAAAGATTCCACAAGCGGCAGCAAGCAATATCAACCAGTTATTAATGGGTCGTGCCGCCGGCTTACAGGCAATTGTCAATAGCACCCAAACGGACGGTAAAGTGAATATATCCATCCGTGGAGGAGAGAATCCGATCTATGTAGTGGACGGCATCGTAATGCCAAGCGAAGCCATCAGCACAAATGGTGGAGAAACAGGGCTGCCGAGCAATGTAAACCGTGGCGGACTTGCCGGACTGAATCCTTCTGATATCGAGTCCGTAGAAATACTGAAAGATGCTTCAGCAGCCATTTATGGTATCGGCGCAGCCAACGGAGTTATCTTAATCACCACCAAGAAAGGGAAAGAAGGCGCTCCCAGGTGCGCCCATAATGGCTGCATGTTAAATATCTCTTTGGCAAGAGATTAGACTAGGTTCCAACGGTCTACTTCCAACCGACTTACCTTGAGAGGAAACTCGTATGGGGAATGTAGCATGTCGGTAATGCGGATAAGCAACTAACTGCTATGTTGTATTAGGTCTGCAAGGAAGAAGGATAGATATGAGGATAAAGCCTGATTGGTTGAATGATAGTTCAGTGACCCAGGCCTTGGTGGTGACGGAAAGCAGTTATAAACGTCACTCCGAGATACTCGACCTTACACTGGAAGAGGAAGAGCAGGAACATATCTCGGCACAATCGCAATGAGCGAATAAAAGGACGTAAGTCATATCCGACAATCTATCGAGCCAAATAGTTAACATGCATCTAAATGGGGATTGCCTACGTTAGAATGCCCTTTAAAAGGCTATGAGTTTCAGACTCTGAAAATCTAATATGGCAACGGAGCCTCCGTAGTACTCTGAGCAAGATAACGACTTGTACATGGGGAAGGGAGGCAGTTAATAACTTTAATACAAACAAAGGAAAATGTGAGAGACATTATGAGAAATCCCGAGCTAGTATTAAATAATCTAGCGGCACATAGCAAGCTTTCGGACTACAAGTACGAAAGGCTATACCGTCTACTATTCAATGAAGAGATGCTCTTTGTTGCCTATCAACGTATTTATGCGAAACAAGGCAACATGACAGCCGGAACCGATGGCAAGACCATTGACGGCATGAGTCTTCAAAGAATAGAAAGCCTAATAGAAAGTCTCAAGAGCGAGGCTTACAAACCACATCCGGCACGACGTGTCTACATACCCAAGAAGAATGGAGGCAAGCGACCTTTAGGTATTCCTTCGGTTGAAGACAAGTTGGTGCAAGAGGGAACGAGAATGATTCTTGAAGCCATATACGAAGGCGCTTTCCAAAACACTTCTCATGGCTTCAGACCTCATAAGAGTTGTCACACTGCACTTAAGGATATTCAAGTCAACTTCAAAGGAGCGAAGTGGTTCATAGAAGGAGACATCAAAGGCTTTTTCGATAACATAGACCATGAGACTCTGATTGCAATCCTAAAGGAACGCATATCAGATGAACGATTCCTAAGAATGATAAGAAAATTCCTCAAGGCTGGATACATGGAGGATTGGACTTATAATAAAACCTTCTCGGGAACACCGCAAGGAGGTATCATCAGCCCAATACTGGCAAACATCTATCTTGACAAATTCGACAAGTATATGAAACAATATTCCCAAGAGTTCGACAAAGGTGTTAAAAGACGGACAAACCCAGAATACAATGTATACCGAAATCGGATGTCCGCAATTCAACGTAAACTCAAAGTCGCACAGAGTGATACGGAGAGGCAATCACTTCTTCGAGAACTCAAAGCCACACGAGCAATCATGGTGACCATCCCATTCGGAATGAGTATGGATGAAAAGTACAAAAGATTGAAATATGTGAGATATGCAGACGACTTTCTCATCGGAGTAATCGGCACAAAAGACGAATGTGTCAAAATCAAAGAGGACATATCCAAATTCATGAAGGAAATCCTTCACTTGGAAATGTCCCAGGAAAAGACACTAATCACACACTCCGAAGAGAGCGCCCACTTTCTCGGATATGACATACATGTACAGAAATCAGACTTACTCAAACGAAATGGAAACGGAGACAAGGCAAGAATCCACGCGGGTGCGGTTGTCTTGAAAGTCCCCGTAGAAGCCATAAAGACCAAACTCAAAGCCTACAAAGCAGTTGAATTCAAGACTTTAGATGGCAGAGAAGTATGGTGGCCGATACGAAGGAACAATCTGATAAGCAGACCCGAAGAGGAAATCATTGCCCAAGTCAACTCCGAGATAAGAGGTCTCTACAATTACTATGCATTCGCACACAATGTGTCGCAAGTAGTGGGCTCGTTCGGCTATGTCATGACATTCAGCTTTTTCAAGACCCTTGCGGCCAAGCACCGCAGTTCCATACGAAAGATTAACAAACGCTATCGCAGAGGTGGCGACTTTGTAGTCAAGTATAAGGACAAGAAGGGGAATGAAAAGTGTATTGTCCTTTACAATGGCGGCTACAAACGTAAGGCGGAAGCGAATAGATTTGCGAATGTTGATGAACTCAACCACCGTATATATACGCCCCTTCCAACTTTGGTCGACAGACTGAAACTGGGCAAATGCGAATTATGCGGCATGAACTCAGATTTGGTCATGTACCAAGTGAGAAATCTCAGATTTCTAAGGCCAGACACAAAATGGCATAAACTGATGATTGAGAGGAACCGCAAGACGCTTGCAGTGTGCGAAAATTGCTTTCATACGATTCATAGTTATGGCAAATAGATTAATGTTATTAATGGAGAGCCGTATACATGGGAACATGTACGTACGGTTCGGAGGCAGGTCTGCGGAAACCTGCTGCCGAAAGGCAGTAAGGCGCCGCAAACCGAGCCTACTATCAGCTATGAGGGCAGTTACTCTTTTGTGAGAAACTATCCGTATCTGGACGCACTCACCTCACAGGAATACATGGAACTCGCCAATGTATTCAACAAAGAGAATTACTTGTATAATAAGAAACAGTATCCTTATGGTCCTGATGAATATGACGGAAAATGGAGTCCGCTATTCTCTGAAACAGACCGTCTGAACCCGCGCAACACAAACTGGAAAGACTATGTGCTGAAAAGCGGATACATCACCAAGCATAATCTGACAATCAGCGGAGGCACATCAAAAGTCCGGTATTATCTGGGAGGCAGCTACCTGGACCAGGAAGGAACCGTACTTAATTCCGGTATGACCAAATATACATTTCGCGGAAATATCGGTGTCGAACTCTTCCCTTTTCTGAACCTCACTTCCGCTTTCAATGCCAATCAAAACATCTACAGCAATTGTATGGTAGGTACCGATACTGGCAACCGGGGAGATGTAGCGGGAAGTGCACTGACTTCAGCACTCTTATATCCCCCTTATCTGCCCCTGACGCAAGATGACGGCAGTTATACGATCTTCCGAAGCATCCCTAATCCCAAAGCAATGGAAGACATCGCCGACAAAACGAAAGAAAACGGATACAACCTGAACTTCACCGCCAATCTGAAACTGTACAAGGACATTCTTTCAATCAAAGGGATATATGGGATGAATCAGGAAAACATGAGACGTTCCATTTTTATACCTTCAGATGTTTACTTCTCCAGAATGTACAAATCAAGAGGAAACATACAATCTGAAAGACGGCTGACACAAACACTGGAAGCCATGCTGACGTTCTCTAAGTATATGTTCAATACCGTACAGGTAGATGCCTTGGCAGGTATCGGCAAGTATCTGGAAAGTTACGAAGGATACGGCATCTCCTATGAAGATGTGCACGATGCCATCAACGAGCATGATATCAGTTCGGCAAAAGGAAAGTTTTATCCGACATCGCACACTGGAAAAAATGAGAAGAGATCGCAGTTTTTTAAAGCAAGTTTTGACATACTGGACAAGTATGTGCTTACTGCCACTCTGCGACGGGACGGAACAGACAAGTTTTTCCCGGGAAACAAGTACGCCTTGTTTCCATCCGTATCGGGTGCCTGGAAGATTTCAAATGAAAATTTCCTGAAAAACATTTCATGGATCAACCTGCTAAAGCTCAGAGCAAGCTGGGGAAAGACAGGGCAGGACAACTTGGGCAGTTCTCTTTACGGATCGTATGCACCTAACAATTTCAAAGTCAATTTCAGCGATAACGGCATTATCAACATTCCCTATGTATCGATGGGAGCCAATTATCCGGATGTAAGCTGGCAAAAAACAACCATGAAAAATATCGGCCTTGATTTCTATTTGCTAAGCGACCGTATTTCCGGCAGCTTCGATTTCTTCAGGAATGACATCACCCGCTTATTGGGATATGCTTCCACTTCACCTCTGGCAATCTACGAAACCAGACCGATCAACGGCGGACACTACTACAGAAGAGGCTGGGAACTGATGGTGGATACCAAGAATCTAGTCGGAGAATTCACATGGGACACCTCGCTTACCTTCTCAAAAACAAATTCGTTCTGGAAAGAAAGACTGCCCAACTACGACTACCAGATTTACCAGCAAAGAGAAAATGAGCCGATGAGTGCCTATTATTATTACAACGTCACCGGAATCATCAACACCGACCGGTCCAATATGCCGGAATCACAAAAGACATTGCAGGCAGAAGCCCAATTGCCCGGATGTCCGATTATTGAAGACAAAAACAAAGACGGCAAAATCGATGAGAACGATGTCTACATGAAAGATAACTCTCCTGCCATTTATGTCGGTATCGGAAACACTTTTACTTACAAAAGATTTGAATTTAGTTTCTTCATGTACGGGCAGTTCGGCATACAGAAATATAATATTGCCTACAGCGCAGCACAGGCCGGTCCATTGGCAGTTGACTATCCGGAGAATTCAAATAAGTTTGCATACCGTCTCTGGAACTCGCAAACAAATCCCAATGGAAGCCGGCCCGGTCTGGCCATTGGAAAAATGGGGGCATTACCGGGTAATGCCTGGGTAAATGCAGACAGGGAAAATGCCTCATTCATGAGAATGAGAAATATCACACTGGCTTATAATTTGGCTGGGAACATACTCGGCTCTCTACAAAGATATGTACGAAACATTAAGGTATATGTAGATGCCCAGAATCCTTTCATACTGACTAAATTTCAAGGATTTGATCCGGAAATATATACCGGAGGCGGCGGAGCTAGTGGAGGTTCCAGAGGTGAATATCCTCAAACCCGCACTTTCTCTCTCGGAGTTAATATTACTTTTTAAATGAACCTAAGAAAATCTGCAGAAATGAAAAAGATAAGATTGATAAGACTGTTTATTGCAACAAGCCTGCTCGTATTAAGTAGTTGTGAAGATAACTTCGATCCCAAAATATTCGGTACTTTGAACCCCGACAACTTTCCTTCCACAGAAACGGAATATAAAGACTATGCCCTAGCATGCTATATACCGTTCACTACGACATGGACCTATTACATCGGTACTGAGTTGAGACAGCATGGTTTCTATATACCGGAAGGCGGCATTCTCAGAATGTTTGAATCTCCCTCGGACAATGTGGCTGTCTGGGGCACAGGATGGGGAGAATGGCTGAAGTTCTCGCAAGCCAATTTCAACAACTGCATTTACTATGAGCGCTCCTGGGTAAGTGAAGATAACATCAACCACATACCCAAACTGGCCCAAATCACAAGATTCACCGAAATCATCTCCACACTGGAGAAAGCTGATGAAAACATTTTCCACACCATCAGTAAAAAACAGCTGTTGGGCGAAGTGCATTTATGCAGGGGGCTGATGATTTATTATCTGATGCATATTTACGGTCCGCTGCCCGCCGTCACCAGAGGAGAGGATGTTACAAACGATGAAGTCTTAAATAATCTGGTCAGGCCCTCTTTGGAAGAGATGACTTCATGGATCTACAGCGATTTTGAATTCGCAATAGAAAATCTTCCGGAAACAGTGGAAGAAAGAGGACGTTACACTTCAGATTATGCCAGATTCTGTATGATGAAACACTGCCTCAACGAAGGGGAGCACATGCCGCAGTACTATCAGAAAGCCTTAGAAATGTATCAGGAACTGGAAGCAACTCATCGCTACAAACTCTTTAAAGAAGGGGATAATCCGTATGTGGACATGTACAAAGCCAAAAATGACTTTAATTGTGAGATTATCATGGCTTTAAGCTGCGATCCGTCCGCTGACGGAGGAGACAATAGCGGAAACTTTTTCCCGTTATCCATGCTTACGACTCCCAATGACGCCTCCAAAGTAGATATAAACGGCAATCCTACTCCATTCTATTATCAGGGAAAAGGATGGGCACAATTCTACAATGTATCTCCCAAGTTGTATGACAGTTACGACTCCAAAGACAAACGAAGAGCCGTCATTTTAAATGAGTATTGGGTAGACAACGGAACAGGAGAAGTGACTACCAAAAGAACCAAAGAAGATCTGGGAATCAGATGGGATGGATACATTATCAATAAATTCCCGATAGAGACAAACACAGTCTTTCAGGGAAACGATTTCCCGCTGGCCCGTTGGGCAGACGTATTATTAATGATGGCGGAAGCGGAAGTGCGTAAATCCAATGCAGCACCTTCTGCAGAGGCTGTCAGTGCAGTCAATGAAGTAAGAAACAGAGCAGGACTGAACAACCTGTCCACACAACAGACAAACTCCAAAGAAACATTTCTCGATGCAATTCTGGAAGAAAGAGCGAAAGAGTTTCTGTATGAGGGACAGAGGAAAATCGATCTGATCCGGTTCAACAAGTATGCCCAGCTATGCCGCAAAACAAAGGGCGTATTACCTACACACCAGTATGTACCGCTGCCTAACTATTTTGTAGAACAGGCAAAATCATATGGAAAAAACTTACAGCAAACCTATTCACGTCCCGGATGGAGTGAAGATTTATCGAAAGCTACTAACTAATCAACTTTTTATTATCATGAGAAAACATTTACTTTTGAAACTCTTATTTGTGTGTTTTGCACTAACCAGCTCTTACCTTAAAGCCGGAAACGGAGGGTATCTTTTCGCACATATGAAGCATGAAGACTATGGACGCCTATATTACTATATCAGCAGGGATGCTAAAAACTGGACTAAGTTGAATAGCAACGAACGGGTGGTTCCGGAATACAGGGGGCATCCCGACATCATGAAAGGCAGGGATGGACGCTACTATATGATCGGCGTATCTGAAAAGACACAGAATCCCATCCTTTGGACTTCCAAAGATTTAGTAAAATGGAAACAGGAAAAAGAGTTATCTGCCGAACCATTTATCCATATCGAAGGCTACTTTACAGAACGTGTCTGGTTTGGCGCTCCCAAACTTTTTTATGATAAGGATTCAGATCAATATCTGATTACCTGGCATGCCTGCAAGGCAGGAGCCACCGGCAACGAAGAGTGGAAAACCATGAGAACTTTTTATATATTGACCAAGGATTTTGAGTATTTCACAACACCTGAACGTTTGTTTGACTTCCAAAATGAGGCAGACCGGGAAATGGCTACGATTGATGCCATCATCCGAAAAATCAATGGCAGTTATTATGCCGTTATTAAAGATGAAAGATGGCCTGAAGACGGAGTGCCGACAGGCAAAACTGTCAGAATCTCCCATTCCCGGAATTTAACCGGTCCATATACTGATCCCGGCCAGCCGGTGACTACTCCTTATACTTACTATGAAGCTCCTATCCTGATGCCCAAACCGGACAATGACGGGTGGATGATCTTCTCTGAGAAGTATCCGCATGAGTATGTCCGTTTCCAGGCAGGCAGTATGGATGCCGAAAAATGGGACTGTACGGATCTGACTATTCCGGATTCACGCCACGGAGCAATGGTCCGCATCAGTGAGAAAGAGTATAAAAAAATACTGTCCGGTTTCAAACACTAAGAAAAGATCAATTATATAGATGATGTTTATGAAAAAGAATTTGTATATCGTTCTCTTATGTTTTTTCTGCCTGAACCTCTCTGACATACAGGCGAAGAACCGCTGGAGCATCAATCCGGATAATGATCCGGATTCATTTGCCTGAATAAAAAGAATGCAACTTCCTTAATCAATTATTTGCCCGTCCCCTCCTCTTTTGGGGGCAAATAAAAAACACAGCTAAAAATACGGTTCCTCCGGTAAAGTTCAATCTATCCTATTCAAAGAGTAAGAAGAAAAATATATCTTTGCACCGAATACCCGGCAGAGGATGACTGTGCCGAAAATAATATAGATTATGAATATACTGTTACTTATCGGAGGATTGATTCTCATTTTACTAGGAGCTAACGGACTGACAGATGGTGCTGCTTCCGTAGCCAAACGTTTCCGCATACCTTCTATCGTAATCGGACTCACGATTGTTGCTTTCGGTACTTCCGCCCCGGAACTGACGGTGAGTGTCGCATCTGCTCTGAAAGGAAGCGCAGATATCGCCATCGGCAATGTAGTAGGCAGCAACATATTCAATACATTGATGATTGTAGGATGCACGGCACTCTTTGCTCCGATTGTCATCACCCGGAATACTTTACGAAAAGAGATTCCACTCTGTATCCTTTCGTCTGTCGTATTGCTGATATGTGCCAATGATATATTTCTGGATAATGCCACAGAAAATATATTGAACAGAGTAGACGGTTTGCTTTTACTCTGCTTTTTCGCTATCTTCATGGGATATACATTTGCCATCGCTTTTCCCAAGTCTTCCGCTACACCGGAACCGGCAGAACATGCGGCAGTCCAGGAAGAAGAAATCAAATTGCTTTCGTGGTGGAAATCAATCCTCTATATCATTGGCGGATTGGCAGCCCTGATCTATGGAGGCCAACTGTTCGTTAACGGAGCTACGGGCATTGCCCGCAGTATGGGCGTCAGCGAATCTATCATCGGACTGACACTGGTAGCCGGAGGAACTTCTCTGCCGGAACTTGCCACTTCTATTGTAGCCGCCCTGAAAAAGAACCCGGAAATAGCTATCGGAAACGTAATCGGCAGCAATCTTTTCAATATTTTCTTTGTATTAGGATGCAGTGCCAGCATCACTCCCCTTCACCTCAGCGGAATTACCAACTTCGATTTGTTCACACTGGTAGGTTCCAGCATTCTGCTCTGGCTGTTCGGACTGTTCTTTGCCAAGCGAACGATTACACGTATAGAAGGAGGTATTATGATACTTTGCTATGTGGCATATACGATGGTACTGATTTACAATACGTAATCCGGCAAACCACATTAAAAAAACAAAAGGCTTCCGGCAATTATGTCCGGAAGCCTTTCATATTTAGATCCAAAAAGAAGAATCTATTCCACCTCAGCTATAGTCAAAACATTCACGCCATACTTTCCATCTCTGGAAATCCACCAGTCCGTATCTCCATTAGCGCAATGGATAGCATAACGAGGATTATATCTGAGCCTGTCCGATCCGTCCGGTATCCATAACCCTAACTGATAAGTTCCGGCAGGAATCGAAGCCGGGAGTTTAAGAGATAAATTTACCGTGTGCATCAATGAGGTATAGGTCGAATCATTCGGTTCAAACGGTTGCCAGTTCAAAGGATTGGCATCCGTTGGAAATTCCGTAACTTCTCCTTCCTTATCTATCAGCACGAAATAAACAGGATGCTCACCAAATACAGTGGCAAAGCCTCTGTTCTTCAAACTTAACTTCAGCATGTTCTCTTCTCCACCCACGAATTTTGAGGGAAGCTGAAGTGACTGCAGTTCAATCCGATAACCCAGATGATCTCGTATGTAATCAAACACATTACGCTTTACCTTCGTTCCGTCTTTCTTCCGGAAATAGCTGTCGGACACAGGCATATGATGCTGGAGAAGAGAGTCTTCCGTTATCATCGTTTTTTTCCAGACTACCATAGAGTATTCGGGCGGGTTATTTTCGTCAAACCGATTGTTGGGATGCTGTTCTTTATAGTTATGTATAACGCTCAAGGAAGTATAGTGCTGGAGGAACAACCGTCTTGCCGCCTGCACACCGTCAATAATCCATCCGGCAGAAGGACTGTCCGGATCGGCTCCTACACTCCAAAATCCCCAGGGCAGTTCACCGTCAACCACTAAATAAGGAGATTCCGCCACTATCTGATCAAACTTGGGAGTTCCTTCGTGCATGTCGGCATCCCATCTGTCAGGACGTATGACAATAAAATCATCATGGAAAGAAAGTCTCTTATAAAGCTCCGGTTTATCCTTTAACAGATTCTTGAATTCAGGAAGTCTTACTTGTACATTTCTCTCCGCAGGTACTACAGAAAGCAGTTTCTCCAATACGGCAGCCTTTGTTTCTTCCGAGTTTTCCAATCCTTGAACTGAACTATGCCATTCTCCCCATGCACCGATCATTCCGGCTTGCACCACTAAAATCAGATCTCTATTTTTCTCCAGAAAAGGTTTCAACTGGTCCAGATGATCCAGTATCTGTTCGCCGGTAGGACCGATGGGTGATCTCCCCATAAAGTCCCGTTCATAGGCAAAACGCAGTACAGCCTTTTTCCCTTGATTTTGCAGTTCATCAAAATAAGCCTGCATGGTCCGGAAGTTTTCTTCAGATAGCTTCTCGCCTATTAAATAGGTAAGATAAAAGTAACTCTGTGCCAGTGACACACTATCGGAGATATATTTAGCGGACAATTCATCCAGTTCTTTGGTAGGGCTATCTTTTTCGTGCAGTACATCCACGGCTGTTTCCAGCCGGAATCCTCTTCCGGGATTGTACAATCCATGTTCTCCCTGCGCATCATCTACACAAATTCCACGAAACTCCAGAGTCCGCTGTGAATTACCGCACCCGCCCGCCAACAAAGCAAACATGGCAACAACCATACTGCTACATATCCAATTCCTTTTCATA
>JABLTR010005606.1_pt1 | contig 11706 bp, 15 predicted proteins | sample 7160071 | NCBI WGS metagenome assembly JABLTR01 (sample SAMN14651230, study PRJNA627086) | human gut metagenome | isolation source: feces | host: Homo sapiens
CCGCAGGAGCTCAGCACGCTGCAAATTCCCGTTTATGCTAACTGCACTGCAAAGCCTTATGCGCTTCAAGCGCTGAAGGAGCTGCTTGGCTGCCAGCTGAAAAGTCCGGTTCGCTGGGAGAAAACCATTCGGAATATGGCGGATGACGGCTTTAATTTCTTTATTGAAATTGGCCCGGGAAAGACATTGTCAGGGCTTGTAAAACGGATTTTGCCAGGGGCCCCGGCCTTTTCTGTGGAGACGGAAACGGATGTGCAGACGGTATTAGAACAGCTCAGGGAAAGGAGCATGGTATAGATGCTGAAAAATAAAGTAGCTGTCGTCACTGGCGGCTCACGTGGAATTGGACGGGCGATTGTCCTGAAAATGGCTGAAAACGGCGCAGATATAGCCTTGGTCTATGCTTCCAACCGAGAAGCCGCCGCCATAGTCGAGACGGAGGTCCAACAGTTGGGGAGAAGGGTTCAAAGCTATTGCTGTGATGTTTCCTGCCTTGAACAGACAGAAGCAGTGGCAAAGCAAATCCTGGCGGATTTCGGTGGCGTGGATATTTTAGTGAACAATGCGGGTATTGTGCGGGACGGTTTAATTCTGTCCATGAAGGAGCAGGATTTTGACCAGGTGCTTAATACCAATCTGAAGGGCGCATACCATATGATCAAGCAGTTTTATCCACATTTTATGAGAAGGCGCAGCGGGCGGATTATCAACCTCTCCTCGGTGGTAGGCCTCTCCGGCAACGCGGGGCAGGCCAATTACGCGGCTGCGAAGGCGGGCGTAATCGGCCTGACGAAAAGCACCGCGAAAGAGCTTGCGGGCCGGGGGGTTACCTGTAACGCAATTGCCCCGGGCTGTATTACGACGGATATGACCGAAGCCCTTTCGGAAAAGGCCAAAGCCGGCATCCTGGCGGCTATTCCCATGAGACGGGAGGGGAGGCCGGAGGAGGTGGCCGAGCTGGCGGCCTTTTTGGCAAGCCCCGGCGCCGCATACATCACCGGAGAGGTCATCCGTGTAGACGGCGGCATGTGTATTTGATCTTCAGCTCAGAGAAAGGCGGTAGATTTTATGCGAAGAGTAGTTGTAACCGGTTTGGGCGCTGTGACGCCGGTCGGCAATACGGTAGAGGAGTTTTGGCGCGGCCTGACATCGGGCATCTGCGGTATAGAGCTTATTTCAAGCTTTGACGCATCGGAAATGAAGGCCAAAATTGCGGCCCAGGTTAAAAATTTTGACCCGACGCTGTATTTTGAAAAAAAAGAGCTGCGCCATACGGATTTATTTGCACAGTATGCCGTTGCAGCAGCAGAGCAGGCAGTGGCGGACAGCGGTATTAAGGAACGGGTGGAGCCTACACGGTTCGGCGTTTATATCGGCAGTGGAATCGGCGGAATCAGTACCCTGCTGGAGAATCATTTGAAGCAGGAGGAGGGCAAGAAGGTCTCGCCCTTCATGGTGCCGATGATGATCATCAACATGGCTGCGGGTCTGGTTTCCATGCGTTTTGGGGCTAAAGGGCCTACACTGCCGATTGTCACCGCCTGCGCAACCTCCAGCCACTCCATCGGTGAGGCGTACCGGGCCATTGCGCACGGTTACGCGGATGCGATCCTGGCGGGCGGTACGGAGGCCGCTGTCTGCCCCTTGACAATCGCGGGCTTTAGCAGCTGTATGGCGCTGACAGCAAATGAAGATCCTAAAACAGCATGTATTCCCTTTGACCTGCGAAGGAACGGCTTTGTCATGGGCGAGGGCGCAGCGGTGCTGGTGCTGGAGGAATACGAGCATGCCTTAAGGCGCGGCGCGCAGATTTATGCGGAGCTCGGCGGCTATGGCAATACTTCGGATGCCTATCATATGACAATGCCGGAGCCGGAGGCCGAGGGGATCTCGCGCGCCATTACTCAGGCCATGGAGGAGGCCGGCGTTCATGCGGATGCACACACCTATGTAAATGCGCATGGAACGAGTACGCCGCTTAATGATAAGACTGAAACCATGGCGTTTAAAAAGGCCTTTGGAGAAGCAGCTTACCAGGTGGCTATCAGCAGTACAAAAAGTATGACAGGCCATATGCTTGGGGCGGCCGGCGCGGTGGAAGCGGTGGCCTGTGTCCTGGCACTGAAGGATGGAACCGTTCCGCCGACAGTCGGGCTTCAGGAACCGGACCCCGAGTGCGACCTGGATTATATACCCGGCGAGGCTAGAAAAATGGATGTTCATACGGCGGTCTCAACCTCATTGGGATTTGGCGGCCATAATGCCTGCCTGGTGTTCCGCAGGATGGAGGATTGAACAATGGATGTAAAAGAGATTCAAGAGCTTGCAAAGCTGATGGAAGAGCGCCGGTTGTCCTCGTTGGAAATCGTGGACGGCGAATTTCGGCTACGGCTGAACCGTGAGCCTGCCAATACGCCCGTTGTCCCCTGTGAAACGAGGCCGGCTGGAGCCGGGGCGGCGACTGCCTCTTTGCCGGTGCCGGTAGCGGAAACGATAGACGGGGACGCGGTAGCAGATTTTAACGAGCTGACAGAGCTGAAGTCGCCCATGGTGGGAACCGTTTATTTGTCTCCCTCGCCGGGGGAAAAGCCCTTTGTACAGGTGGGCGACCGCGTGAAAAAGGGGCAGGTGCTCTGTATTCTCGAGGCGATGAAACTGATGAACGAATACACAGCCCCGCAGGACGGCAAAATCGTTGACATTTGTGTGACAGACGGGCAGCTGGCGGAATATGGCCAGTGTTTATTTAAAATATATTGACGAATAGAGGGTCGCTATGAATCGTGAAGAGCTTAAAAACATATTACCGCACCGGGAGCCGATGCTGTTGGTCGATGATGCCGAAATAATCGGGGCTGATGAGGCGATTGGACATTATACGGTCAAGGGAGATGAATGGTTTCTGCAGGGGCATTTCCCGGGAAATCCTGTAGTGCCTGGGATTGTCCTTTGTGAAATGATCGGCCAGGCCAGCTGCGTATTGCTTGCAGATGCCGTCAAGGGGAAGACCCCGTATTTTACCGGGCTTGATAAGGTCAAGTTCCGTCACACGGTACGTCCGGGCGACTGTCTTGAAATTAAATGCAAGCTGGTGGGAAGCCGCCATCATTTCTACTTTGTGCAGGGGAAAGCCAACGTGGACGGCAAGGTGGCCGTCAGTGCGGAAATGAGTTTTACTCTGATGGATGCGCAGCCGTGATCCCCAGGATAACCGGGTTTTTCGGTCAGAAGCATTGATGGGGGTACAAAAATGTTTTCTAAGATATTGATTGCCAACCGTGGAGAAATCGCGGTACGGATCATCCGGGCCTGTAAGGAGATGGGGATAGCGACCGTCGCTGTTTTCAGCGAAGCGGACCGTGACTCTTTATATGTAAGCCTTGCGGACGAGGGCGTGTGTATTGGGCCGCCCAAAGTACAGGACAGTTATTTAAATATGGCGGCCATTTTGACGGCGGCGGTGCAGACCGGCGCCCAGGCCATACACCCGGGCTATGGGTTGCTCAGTGAAAACGCGCGTTTTTCGCGGCTTTGCAGAGAGTGCGGAATTGTTTTTATCGGCCCCTCCCCGGAATTGATCTCACTATTAGGCGATAAGGACACGGCAAAGCGGACAATGCGAGAGGCCGGGGAACCGGTGGTTCCCGGCTGTGAGCTGGTTCAGGACGAGGAAACCGCCTGCCGTGAGGCGCAGAGAATTGGTTTCCCGCTGCTGATTAAAGCGAGGGCGGGCGGCGGCGGGCGGGGAATCCGCTTGGTCGAACACCTGGAGAATGTGCCCGGAGCCTTTCAGGCCGCTTGTGCGGAGGCGAAGGCTGCCTTTGGGGACGGTGCGTGCTACATGGAAAAATACCTCAAGCAGGTCAAACATATCGAAATGCAGATCATCTGTGATCATTTCGGCCATGTGGTGTGCCTGGGGGAGCGGGAGTGCTCTGTGCAGCGGAAAAACCAGAAGCTTCTGGAGGAAAGCCCGTCTCCTTTTGTGACACCGGAACTGCGGGAGCAGATGGCGCGCGCGGCAGCCGCAGCCGCTGGCGCCGTACAGTACCGCAATCTGGGGACCATTGAATTTTTGGTGGACAGCGAGCGGAATTTCTATTTTATGGAGATGAACACCAGGCTTCAGGTTGAACATCCTGTCACAGAAATGGTCACTGGACTGGATTTGGTCAAATGGCAGATTCGGGTGGCGGCAGGGTTGCCGCTGGGCTTCACACAGGAGGAGATCGCACTGTCGGGCCATGCGATAGAGTGCAGAATTAACGCAGAGGATCCCGCAAACAACTTTTTGCCAAGCTGTGGTAAAATCAGCCTGTTACATATTCCCGGCGGGCCTTGGGTTCGCTTTGACACTGCGCTTTACACGGACTATGTTGTGCCGCCTTATTATGACTCTCTGCTGGGAAAATTGATCGTTTGCGCACAGACCCGGGAGGAGGCGGTCCGCAAAATGCGGGTGGCGCTCTGTGAGCTAGTGATTGAGGGCGTGACGCATACGGCGGAATTACAAATGGAAATCCTATCCGATCCTGAATTTCTGGACGGTACCTATACAACGGGCTTTATGGAGAAAAGAGGGTTGCTATGCTGAAGAGATTCAACTTTAAGCAAAGCGGGAACCAGCTGGAGGGGTATGCCGCCGGCGGACCTTCTCCCCATGTGCCCGATGCCCTGTGTATGAAGTGCCCGGGCTGTAATCAGATGGTCTTTTCTGCGGAACTGAGAAATAATGACTGGCTTTGCCCATCCTGCGGGCATCATTTTTCCATGTCTGCCCGGCAGCGTATTGGCGCTGTCTGTGACCCGGAAAGTTTCGAGGAATGGGATAAGGGGATGTACAGTAAGGATCCGCTGAATTTTCCCGGCTATGAGGTCAAATTGAAGAGCAGCCGAATCTCCAGCAGGGAAAACGAGGGGGTCGTTACGGGCCGCGCCCGGATAGGCGGTGTGTACTGTGCCGTGTTTGTGATGGACTCCCGGTTTATGATGGGGAGCATGGGCTCCGTCGTCGGAGAAAAGATCACCCGGCTTTTTGAAAGGGCAGTCCAAGAAAAGCTTCCGGTAGTCGGCTTTACGGTTTCCGGCGGCGCGCGGATGCAGGAGGGGATTCTCTCCTTAATGCAGATGGCGAAGACCAGTGGGGCCGTCAAGCGTCACAGCGATGCGGGGCTGTTGTATATAACCGTACTGACAAACCCGACAACGGGCGGCGTGACAGCCAGTTTTGCGATGGAAGGAGATATTTTGCTGGCCGAACCAGGAACGCTGGTTGCTTTTGCCGGACCGCGGGTAATTGAGCAGACTATCCGGCAGAAACTGCCCAAAGGCTTCCAGCGAGCGGAATTTTTGCTTGAAAAAGGTTTTTTGGATGCGGTGGTTCCGCGAAGAGAAATCAGAAAGATATTGGTTCAGCTATTACAGCTTCATTGCGGGGAGGTGAACGACGGTGGAGCCTTATAAAAGAGTTCAGCTCGCCCGGAAAAGCGGGCGCCCTACGGCGTCGGCCTTTATAAACAAGTTGCTGACGGATTTTATCGAACTCCATGGGGACCGGCGCTTTGGCGATGACGCCGCCATCATCGCGGGGATCGGACGGCTTGGCGGCAGGCCGGTGACCGTTGTGGCACAGGAACGCGGTGTGGATATCCACGGCCGTATGACCCGAAATTTCGGCTCGCCGCATCCCGAAGGCTACCGTAAAGCGCTGCGCCTGATGAAGCAGGCGGAAAAATTCGGGCGCCCCGTCCTCTGCATTGTCGATACTTCCGGCGCGTTCTGCGGCACAGGTGCGGAGGAGCGTGGGCAGGGCCAGGCGATTGCGGAAAATTTGATGGAAATGATGGCCCTGCGCATACCGGTTATATCTTTGTTTATCGGCGAAGGCGGCAGCGGCGGCGCCCTTGCCCTGGCGGTAGCGGATCAGGTTTGGATGCTGGAAAACGCTGTTTATTCCGTCATCAGTCCGGAGGGCTGTGCCAGCATCCTGTGGAAGGATCCCAGTAAGGTGAAAGAGGCTTGTGCCTGCTTAAAAATGACCTCGGAGGATCTGCTGCGCTTAGGCGTTGTGGAACGAGTCATTCCTGAGACAGAGGGCGCAGATCTGTTTGGGCCGCTGAAAGATCAATTAATTCAAGCGTTTGAACGGCTAGGACGCCTGGAGGCCGGGCAGCGCTGCGAACGGCGTTACCAGCGTTTTCGCAAGCTGGGAGTGTATGGAGAATGATCGCATTAAACCTGGAACTCGTCCGCGGACTTCAGGCGGGGCTGTATGCCATGATAAAAAATATCCCCGCCAACACCCGGCGATTTGTTATTCACACCTGAATAGCCTGTAAACAGCCTGTATGGCGGGGAAAAAGTTGTATAAAGTTTTTACCGGCTTCGGCTAAAATATGTAAAATTGGCCTGATTCTGGGCATAAATCTAGGTGTGGGAAGTATAGCGCTTTCTTGGCTTGAAGATTAGAAGAAAAATAAAAAACCGTATAGGGTGTGGTTTTATGATAAACCCACTGCCTATACGGTTTTAAATTATTATTAATAATATTCACAAAATCCAACGGTTTTTTCAAAAAAATAAGAAGCCCTTTGCTTCTTCACATTCATAATGTTATTTATAAAAAATAAGACCCGGGGTTCCAGGCGGTTCAAAAAGTTTGTTTTATTTGGGATATAGTAAAAATATCGTTACCGTCTATATTGCTGGTAAAAGTTTTCAAGTAGATCCCCAACGCTTACATCAAGCGCCATGCTGAAGCAGGCCAGTTCATAATCGGTAACCATGCGGGTGTTGTTCTCAATTTTGCTAATCATCTGTTGATCTAAATTAACGCCGAGCATTTGCATCTTTGCTGCGAGCTGACTTTGAGATAAGTGGTTTTTAATACGGTTTACTCTCAGACAGGTTGAAACTACGTTTTTATTATTTTCAAAAAGTATCCTTTTCATGGACATCCCCGCGTTTATATCTTGTATTTTACTTGACTTTAGCATATATATTACGCTAAAATACGTTACATAAACGTAAAGGGGAGAGATTTATGGAGCTGTATAAAGAGATTTTAACCCAGTATTTAGAAAGAAAAACAGCGAACGGTTATATGGAAAATCGCATAGACCAGGCATTGATGGAGATCAAAATGATTTTAGACGATGAGAGCCTGGAGGACGGCATGCGAATCCTGCAGATTAAGGAGATTGTATGTGCCAGAGAGCCCTAAAACAGGCCTTTTTAGCAGATGATTTCCGGGAAGGAAGTAATTAAATAAGTAAGCAAAGGGCTGCCGGATAAATCCATCCGGCAGCCCTTTGTTGTCCTTCGGTTGGGACAAGGCGTTGGACCTGCCCAGAAATAGCCAAAAATATTTGACGGGGCAGGGCCGTTCAGCAGTAGGTAAAAAAGATGGGCGCCACCGCTTAAGCCGAACGGTGGCGCCCGAGGGAGGTGGGAAGCCCGCGGTTGCCGCGGCCAGAAGGAATGTACAGCCGGGAGGGCTGAGACCGGGACAAGCATGACTTCCCAACAATATGTAGAGGGTACCTAAACAAAAGACCCGTACCCCCGTGGGTCAAAGGAATAATCAAAATAAATTCATGCACAGAGGAGTTCAGGAGAAGCGCATGAAATTAGACGGGTGTGTGGCTGGCTTCTCAAGTGGCAGCCCGGCCACAACAGATCCTGGAAAAATTAGCTGACAGTCTTTTTAGCGGTAGCCAGCTGAGTAAATTCGGTCTTTTCGCCAAAAGTTGCCGAGAAATAGGCAACGCCACAGTAATCTCCTGCCGGTACGCTGACATATTTATCAAGAGCGGCAACAGAAGAATTATTATTAGTTTCCCATGAGCGATATTCGACCCATGAGGATCCGTTCCATCGTTGGAGGGAGCCTATAATTCCACATTCATCTGTAAGAGGAAGGCAAGATACTTCAGCTCGATATCGGATGACCCGGTTGGTTGGAGTGATACCGACAGTAACATGAGAGAAAATAGCGAATCTTGGTTGGATTTCATCAGCATTGAGATCGACCGAACCGTCAGCTTCCAGCAAGCTGTTTTGGACGAGCGGATGTTGCGGTGCCTGTGCGGGCTCCGCAGCGGAGACGAAAGTCACCGATGCAAAAAGCACAGCAGAAAGCATAAGGGCAGTGAGTTTTTTCAGAGATTTTTTCATAGTGAATGCAGATGTCCTTTCTTAGAAAGATATAGTTGCAAATAGCGCAAGGATAAACAGCTACCTTTTGTACTGTAGGCTTTCAAAGATCTTAACAAGATCTGCTTCCCTGGCAAGCTCGGCATAAGAGGGAGCATTGGCATAGAGACTGTACTGGTTACCATTGTTTTGCCACATCAAAGAGGCGAAACGATAATCCTCCAAAGTTTTTTCCCCGTAATAAAGAGTTTGCTTGCCGATATGGAGGATTTTCATGTTTTCCATTTCTGAATCGGCATAATTAACATCAAAAGCTCCCGATTGTCTAAATATGATTGCACAATCATTAGAAGCAATGAAGTCAATACTGAATATGCTACCAGTTTTGTTACAAGAATCAGCTATGTAGCCCTCGGGCATCCAAGTAGGAAGATAAACATTATTGCATTTTTCCAGTAAATAAGGATTAATATAGCTATCCCACGTCTGCTCAGCTTGCTGAGTAGGAGCAAAAGCCTTGTCAAAGAAGTAGTACATTTCTTTACGTGCAGCATCGACTGTAAAAGTGGAAGTTATGAAAAGAAAGATCGAACATGACACAACAGCGCCGGTGCGCAGCGCACGCATAACACGTTTATGGCGTTTCTTGGTAGTTTCCACCAGTTCGTCGAGCCACAATTTGGTTTTGCTTGATGCTGGGTCGTAGGGGTCGGCTGGCATAGAGGGAGTTTCTTTGTTCATTGCTTGCACAAGCCGGTACGCAACCGCATCCAGATCCTTTTTTTCAAACCTGTTCATTTTTCCTCCTTCCAAATCTCATTTCGATGTGCCTTCACATATTGCTGGGCACGGGAAAGCCGTGTGCGAACGTTGGATTCCGACATGCCAAGAATAATAGCAATCTCACGCGTTTTGGCTTCGTAGTAATAGCGAAGCACCAGAAGGTCGCGGTATCTGGTAGGCAGTCTGCTGGCAAAGGCCTCGGCATCCACCTTTTCGCAAGCCTTGTCTATTGGCAGACAATCGGTGTCCGGTATGTTGTCAATCCAGTCCAAGTTGCTTTCAAGTGATATTTCACGAAAATGGTACCTGCGCTTAACCCAGACCTGCTTTGCTGCGTTTCTGGCTACGATTCTTAAATAAGGCTGCAGTGTTTCGGCGTCCTCAATGCGCATCAGCGTTTGAGGCGACCGCATAATGTTCATACAGGCTTCCTGCACAGAATCTTCAGCATCATCGCGATTGCTTAAAATGCCGAAGGCCTCACTATACATGAGGTGTGAAAACTCGCCGTAAACCTTGTGAAGTTTTTCTGCAACTGCTAAACTAATGCGTGGCAAGCTTATTCACTCATCTCTCTGTTTTGTAGTGACAGATAATAGAGAAGTGCATAAGGGAACGCTTTCTGCGCAGAAAAGGGATATGGCAGTCATGGTTAAAGCATGCGCTCAATATTTTTCCCCTCCGGATCCAGTTTGAAATATAGGTAATTTTGATTGCAGACGACGCTTTGAAGTGTCACATTCATGCTGCGAAGTTCTTCGGTTACTAGTTTAAGCTCTTTTCTAACTTTTTTCAATTCCTTTTTCAGAATTTTCTCCTCCACCGTCATTTTTTCACCCCCTTTCTTTATCCCTCTACATAATAGAAGTGTTTTACACATTGAAAATGTTACACTTCTCGGAAAATTTTTCCAAAAAAATTAAGAAAAAATTAAATATCGTCTTATTGTACAAAATAAGCGATAAATAAATGTGCTATTTGATAGTAAATAATCGATAAAACCCTAAACGTTGATTTATGGTAGAAAATCAAATGAAAGCTGACTGTTCTTCAATGATTTTGTCACACGCTTGATAATTTTATCCTTTGGCGTAGGAAAACCAACCAGCAGCGGAGAGGCGCCGTCGTGCAGGTAAAGGTTATGTACGAGCGTTTTCGGCGAGTGGGTAGCATAGCAGTATAGGCAGTCATGCGTACAGGTATCGTAGGCCCCAATATCAATACTTTGCACACAGCCGCAGCCGGCTCGTTGGTTTGGGTCGCTCTTTACCTGTAAGGGGCAGCCCAGTAGCTTTTCAATAAGGCTGCCGTCAATACAGGCGGAATGTGTGATGCCGTACGGGGATAAATCCACCGCTTCGCAGCAAGACATCAACGGCAGGCGATGTGTGGCGGCAATGTGAGAGAATTCGGCGGCTATCAGCTGCATTTCCTGCGGTGAGACGAGGCGGTCTATTTGCCCGCCGCTGCGGCGCATAGCCTTGGGGTAGGGGTCTATAAAGCTAAAGACGCATCGGCAGGCCCAAGGGGCCAGCAGCGCACACATGTTAGCAAAAGCCTCCTTGTGAAACGCCATAGAGTATTTACGGTTGACCAGAATGGGGTCATAACGCCAAACCATGCGTTCCTTGCCGTACAGGCTGCTCAGGCGAATAAAATTGCTGATAATCGACTGCTTGCTGGGGAGGCCGGGCTCAATATCGCTGCCGTAGGGAGTAATGGTGTACTGGAAATAAAAGAGGTAGCCCAGGCGGGTAATTTCCTCCAAAGGGTCCTCCATTAGAAGCGCATTTTTGGTCCAGAAAACAATCATATCTACCGTATCAGGGGAGAGGTCAATGTGACTGATCTGATGAGGCGCATGTGGATTACGCACATAGACATAGCCCGCGTGCAGCCGGTTGCAAAACCAGTCGGCATACAGGGCGGGAATATCGGTTCGCCTGCTGGCACTGAGAATCATGCTTCCTCCTCCTTTTCCATTTGCGCGTCGATTTCACGCAGCAGATGGATCTCTGCGGCATAGCCGTCCAGGTCGTTTGGAGTCTCCAGCACAAAAGGCAGCCGGTGAAGCAGCGGATGCATGATGATGGCTTTGGTGGCCTCCAAGCCAATGGTGCCGTTGCCAATGGTGGCGTGGCGGTCCTTATGGCTGCCGGGCGGATTCTTACTGTCGTTCAGATGAATAGCACGCAGCTGATCCAGGCCGATGATGCGGTCAAATTCCCGCAACACGCCCTCTAAGTTCCCTGCAATGTCATAGCCGGCATCGTTGACATGGCAGACATCCAGGCAAACCCCCATTTTTTCACGCAATGCTACGCGATCCAAAATAGCGCGCAGTTCCTCAAAGCGGCTGCCGACCTCGCTGCCTTTACCGGCCATGGTTTCGAGTAAAACCGTGGTCTGCTGCTCAGGCGTGAGGACGGCGTTCAGTGCGTCGGCAATCAGCCGGATGCCCTCATCTATACCCTGGCCGACGTGGCTACCGGGGTGAAAGTTATAATAATTTCCCGGTAAATATTCCAGGCGTGCCAGGTCGTCTGCCATGGCTTGGCGTGCAAACGCTCGAATTTCCGGCTTTGCGGCGCAGTTATTCAGGGTGTACGGGGCATGCGCAACAATTTTGGCAAAGCCGTGCTGTGCCAAAAGCTCCCGCAAAGCGGTAACGTCCGCAACATCCATTTTACGGACCCCGCCGCCGCGTGGATTCCGGGTGAAAAACTGGAAGGTGTTGGCGCCGATTTTCACCGCTTCTTTCCCCATGGC
>JABLTR010081106.1_pt1 | contig 11688 bp, 13 predicted proteins | sample 7160071 | NCBI WGS metagenome assembly JABLTR01 (sample SAMN14651230, study PRJNA627086) | human gut metagenome | isolation source: feces | host: Homo sapiens
ATTGATTGAAGGAGTCACCAAATGTGCTGGAATTTCTTCCAAACCAATTTCAAGTAAGTAATTTGTCATTATTTTTCTTCTCCTTCTACAATCTTCGTATATTTTCCTTTTTTACCAAGGTATTTTTCACGCAAAGCTTCATCTTTTAAGAGTGGGAAGCCAAGTTTCGCACGTTCTTCAATGAAAGTTTTAGCTACTTTACGTGCCATCGTACGCACACGATGCATATAACCGGCACGCTCTGTTACAGATACCGCTCCACGCGCATCAAGCAAATTAAAGGTATGTGAAGATTTCAAAATATAATCATAAGCTGGGTGAACCAAACCTTTATCAAGTAAATCAAGGGCTTCTTGTTCATACTCACCAAAAAGTTTAAGTAAAAGTTCTTGATTTGATTCTTCAAAAGCGAATTTAGAATGTTCGTATTCAGGTTCTTTGAAGATATCACCATAAGCCACACCATTTCCCCATTCAAGGTCATAAACAGAATCAACTTCTTGAATTACTGTAGCAATGCGTTCCAAACCATAAGTGATTTCAGATGTTACTGAATCAACTTCAATTCCGCCGACTTGTTGGAAATAGGTGAATTGTGTACATTCTTGTCCATCAATCCAAACTTCCCAACCAATACCAGCACAACCCATTGATGGATTTTTCCAGTTGTCTTCAACAAAACGAATATCATGTTCCAAAGCATCAATACCAAGTGCTGCTAAACTTTGAAGATAAAGTTCTTGGATATTTTTTGGTGAAGGTTTTAAAACAACTTGAAACTGGTGATGTTGGAACAAACGGTTTGGGTTTTCACCGTATCGACCATCTGCCGGGCGTCGTGAAGGTTGCACGTAGGCTGCTCCCCATGGCTCAGGACCATTTGAACGCAAGAAAGTATAAGGACTCATTGTCCCTGCTCCTACTTCATTATCATAGGCCTGCATCAGGTTCGCTCCTTGTTTAGACCAGAAGCCTTGTAGAGTCAAGATAATATCTTGAAATGCTAATTTTTTATTTGCCATTATTTCCTCCAGAATTCAAAAAACCGTACATTCACACGCTCGTCATTTTTCAGAAAATCTGAAAAGAGACAAAGGGTGCACATGCACGGTTCCACCTTTATTTTTTACTTTATTTGTGTTCATTACGATTTTAAATTAAGCCATTTTCTTTCTCGAACTTTCACTATCTTCGAGTCGCTACCTATAAATTCTAGCGCTATTTTCTCATTTTGTCAAGATAAAATAAACTTATCCATAATTAACACTTTCAAATACTTCATGATATTTTTCCTGAGCTGTCAGTAACTTTCCTTCTTCATCAACTTCTAGCTCTAATTCAAAGATGGAAGGAAAATCAGCCATTGTCTGGACCATAAGTGTTTCTTTCCATTTATTAATTGTTTTATCGGTCTTATAAGTTGCTCTGTCAATGATGACATCAATTTCAGGAAATTTTTGAGCTAAAATTTGATTCTCATCTTGCCCCAGTTGACTGAGTAGAATAATAAGATTTGCTTCTTTCTTTTTTAGCATTTTTACAATAAACTCAGTTCTGTCAGAAGGATTGGTAAAAATCGTGTCCGAACTCGGGCAAGAATCGTAAACCGTACTCATTGGAGTCAGTCCAAAAATCCCAATCTTGCCAAATTTACTTTCTTTCAGTAAATAAGGTAAAAATTTTCCATTTTTTTCAAAAGTATTTAATATTTCATCTTTTTCAATATGGACATTCGCAGCTAAAACTGGAAAATCTAATTGCTTGAGAAATTTAGCAAGACCTTGTGAGCCTTCATCAAATTGATGTTCCCCTATTGCTATCGCATCATATTTAAGCTTTTTTGAAAAAATTTTTTCATCATTTTGATAATTTGACTTACTAAAATTTATATCAGTAGCTCCTAGAAATAATGTTTCCTCTGCGGTTTTTTTATTTCTCTCCTTAATTTCATCTATCAAAGAATAATGATTATTAGAGTTCAAAATAACATTATTTGTATGTAAAATGGTAAGTTTCATTATTATAACCAACCCTATATATAGTATTTAATACTTACATTTTACCACAAAAATACCATATATTGTGTTTCTTGAACATTTTCTATAAAAAAAAATGACTAAAGTCACTTTTAATGGTTGCGATTGTAGATTACACTGGACACAAACGAAAGAATAATAAGAATAGCTCCAGTAAGTCCTGTTACCACTTCACCAATTTCCCATTTGATACTCACTAAAATCAGAAAAGCAAGTGTCAGAATAGCCCAATGAGCTCCATGCTCAAGATAGACCAAATCATTCAAAGTTCCTTTTTGAACTAGATAGAGCGTAAGACTTCTTACAAACATGGCCCCAATCACGCCAAGTCCTAATAATATAATAATTGGATCTGCCGTTATGGCAAAAGCACCAATAACTCCATCAAAACTAAATGAAGCATCAATAACTTCCAAATATAAGAAAAGGGCCAATCCTGCTTTACCCGTGGCAACAACAAAGTCCGTAGAGGTTGCGGCTTTTGAATGGCTCATCGTTTCGCCAAAGCCATCGACGAGCATAAAAGTCAAAATCCCAAGTATCCCTGCAAACAAAACAGCATGGGAGTCTTTAGCGATAAACTCAGAGGTAATCAGCAAGATAATGATTGAAATAATTGCATTCGCTGCTGGAAAGTGACCTATTTTTTGCAAGAATTTTTCTGGCAATTTCAACCAAGTATGAGCGCGTTCATCAAAGAAAAATCCTAAAGCAAGCATTAGGAGAAACATTCCACCAAAGGCTGCAATTTGAGGGTGGGCATGATGTAAAATATAGCCATAAGTTCCCGCTGTACTTGGATTTCCTTTTTCTAAAGCTAATCTTAGAGCACTAATTGGGTCTATTTGTGCAGATACTCCCACAATCAACAGAGGGAAAACCAAACGCATTCCAACTACTGCAATCAAAACTCCTAAAGTCAGGAATGTCTTTTGCCAGGCCGGACTCATCCGCTCTAAAATCCGTGCATTAACAATGGCATTATCCATAGATAAAGAAATTTCTAGCACGGCAAGAATGAGTGTAATAAAAAGCCCATTCCATCCGCCATAAATAAACGCGATGATTAGGGCAATTAAACTAACAATAATTGAGCCTCTGAATATTTTCATAAATCCTCTTTTCTAAAACGGCCTTAACCACCATTTTATCATACTTCTAAGAGGATACAATGAGTTTAATACTGTGGGAAATAAATCCAAAATAAGGTCTGACCAATAAAGAATAAAACAAATCCTAGCAAGAGACAAAAGAGACTTATCAAAACAATATTAACTTTTGTTTTAGAAAAAATTTTGATTAATAAAGCATAAAAACTCAAGCCAATCAATGCCCCGAGTGTATTTGTGATAATATCTGTAATGTCACTTGCACCAATAGCCAAAAGATATTGCAAACTTTCAAAGGATAAACTTAAGGCGAATGAAAGAATTACTTTTGTCAAAAATGACCATTTGGGAGCATTCATTCCAAATAAAATTCCAAAAGGGATAAAGGCAATGATATTATATAGAATTTCGCGTGACCCACCAGACATAGCAAAAGGGACAAGGTTTAAACTTCTTGTATTTACTAATTCAAGGTAAGTGATGGGATGAAAAGAAATTTTAAATAAAATCAGCCAAATAAGCCCGATAATATATAGGATAAATAAAATTTTTCCTAATCTTTTAGTCATTTTTCTACCTCTATCTTTTTTAGATGATTATCTAAAAAATTTTATTCTTCTACTTGATAGTCAATCTCAACTTGCTGATTTTCGCCTTTTTCTACTCTAATTTTTCCATTAAAGCTTTCTGTCAGTAACTCTAAAAAGTTATTGATTTTTTCTTCATCAATAAAACATCTTACAGTAACCTCTGACAAGAATTCACTATCTGAAATTTGTAAATTTTGAGTCAATAAAAAGCGTTGAACACTATCATAGAGGCTATAGTCAAGTTTCAAGATAAGTTCTCGTTGGTTAACAATTTGAACTAAACCAACTTCTTCTATCGCATGATTCACACTTCCAGCATAAGCACGAATCAAACCTCCTGCACCTAACTTGATTCCGCCAAAATAACGAGTGACGACCGCACAAACATTGATAATTTCTTTTTTCTTTAAAATTTCAAGCATTGGTACACCTGCGGTTCCTGATGGCTCACCATCATCACTACTTCGCTGTATTTCTTGACGATTGCCTAAGGTATATGCTGAACAGTTATGATTTGCTTTCCAATGTTCCTTTTTGATTTTCGCAATAAAATCACGAGCTTCTTCTTCTGTAGATATCCTTTTTAAATGACAGATGAAGCGTGATTTTTTGATTTCCTCTTCATTGATAAAATCAGTTTTTATAGTGATAGTCATGCTAATGATTTTAACAAAATTTGTTACATTTGAACAGCATTTCCGTATAGTTAAGTATGAACTTAATTTTAGAAAATCTCCTTGGGCGTCTTTTACTAGAAAAAGATATTTCAGCTTTTTATAATTTTACTGACCAAGTTAACAATGAAAATAAATTAATTAAAATTTGTGCAATGACATCTGTCAGTGCTAATAAAGTAAGATGTAATCGATGTGGCACGATTCATATAAAAACCAATGTTAAACTTCCGATTGGTGCTTTTTTCTGTCCAACTTGTCTTGAACTTGGTCGTGTCCGCTCAGATGAATATTTCTACCATCTTCCTCAACAAGACTTTCCAGAAAAAACTTATTTACGTTGGACTGGAAAATTAACAGAAAATCAAGAAAAAATTTCTAACGCTCTCTGTCAGCAAATTACTAATAATCAAAAACTACTTGTTCAAGCCGTTACTGGTGCTGGTAAAACAGAAGTGATATATCAGCTTATTGAACAAATTCTTAGCCATGGGGGTTCGGTCGGTTTAGCCAGCCCAAGAATTGATGTATGCATTGAGCTTCATCAACGTTTATCACGTGATTTCACTTGTCAAATTCCCCTTTTGTATCATGAGGGAGATTCTTATTTTCGTTCGCCTTTGGTCGTTATGACCAGTCACCAACTTTTACGTTTCAAAGAGGCCTTTGATTTGCTAATCATCGATGAACTCGATGCCTTTCCTTTTAGAGATAATGACATGCTTTATTTCGCTCTTGAAAATGCTAAAAAAATTAATGGAAACTTGCTCTACTTAACCGCTACATCTACTGACAAATTAGACAAACAGATAAAAAAGCATGAAATTAAACGACTTTTTTTACCACGCCGCTTTCACGGTCATCCTTTGGTCATTCCAATGTTTTTTTGGAAAAAAACATTTTATAAAAAATTCATTGAGCAAAGAAAGACTGGTTTCCCACTTCTAATTTTCGTTGCCGAAATCGACTTTGGTCAAGACTTTGCCAAAAATTTACAAGAAAAATTTCAAAAAGAAAGAATGGCTTTTGTCGCTTCAACAACTAAAAGCAGAAAAACGATTGTCGAAGCTTTTCGTAAGAAACAAGTTTCGATTTTAATTACGACTTCTATTCTTGAACGAGGCGTAACTTTTTCTTCGATTGATGTTTTTGTCATTAATAGCGAACACCCTAATTTCACAAAATCTGCCCTCATTCAAATGGTCGGACGAGTGGGACGAGACTCTAAACGTCCAACAGGATTAGTTAGTTTTTTTCACTCTGGAAAATCTTTAGCCATGTGTCAAGCTCAGAAAGAAATTAAAAAAATGAACCAACTCGGAGGTTTTTAATGCAAACATGTCTGCTTTGTTCCAGAATTATCAAACAAACACTCACTTTTAGTGAATTCTTTTTACTAAAGAATAAGAGAAATTTAATATGCAATAAATGCCAATCACTGTTTAAAAAAATTCCTAACGAACGTTGTCCTCGTTGCTCTAAATCTAACTCTAAAGGTATATGTGCTGACTGTCTCAGGTGGGAAGAAAAAGGAATCATTGTTAATCATCAGGCAATTTTTATTTATAACCAAGAAATGAAGGATTACTTTAGTCTTTACAAATTTATGGGAGATTATCGATTACACGAAGTCTTCGATTCCTATTTTAAAAATTTGTCCAAAAAAATTCCTCTGGTTCCTATTCCGGTTTCTCCTAAAAGATTACAAGAAAGAGGGTTTAACCAAGTAACAGCTTTTCTAAAAGATAGAACTTATCTTGATTTGCTTGAAAAAGAGGATACTGTCAGCCAATCAAGTCTTAATCGCGAGGGACGTTTATCAACTACCAATCCTTTTAAGTTGAAAGAGGGTGAAAAAATACCCAAAAAAATCATTTTGATTGATGATATTTATACAACTGGAACTACTTTTTATCATGCTATAAAAACCTTAAAGAAAGCTAATCCGATTGAAATTACAACTTTCTCACTCTGCCGTTAAGTCTTCACTTAGATCAAATATACCGTCAGTAAATAAAAAAAAGCTTTTCAGCTTTTTATCATTTATTAACTTTTAGTTCCGTCCATTTTATAATATTTAAATCACTAAAACGCTCTTGCCATTTGGCTACCTTATTTTCATAGAGTTCTTGATTATTATCTTTATGATAAATCGGGCGAATCGTTTTTGTAAATATATCATCTAAACCATAAGGAGCAAATATAGTAAACTGATCAGAATTTCCGCTTATTCCGATTGCATGAACAGTAGCAATCCAACGCTCAATAGCATTTTCGGTATTTTCGTATGGAATTTTTTTACTATTTTGCCAAAGGTGCATATAGGCTTCATTGTGGACATCAAAACGATAAGGAAATTTTTCCGACAAAGATTTTTCTAGTTGTTTGTCATTACTGACAGAATCTATAAAAGAAATCTGGTCATCAAAATATACCAAATCGATATCATGAACATTCGTCATTAAATCATTTTTATCAAGATAATTCCAGACGGATTGAAAGACACTCCCTGCAGCCACATACCAATTTGATAACTTCAGTTCTGAAATCTCATCTAAAATCATCATTAAATCTGAGTTTTTTGTCAAGATGTCTAAAAGTTCTTTTTCTCTATTCATAAGTCTCTCCTCAGAGTCAGAAAAACAATGTCCAAATTTTAGGTAAAAATACAAAGAGTCCAACAATAAGAGCAAAGCCAGAAATAACAAGAACTGCCCCTGCAGCCATATCTTTAGCCCGTTTAGCACGCATATAAAATTGATAATCTGAAGCTAAATCAACAACATTTTCAATAGCCGAATTAAAAAGTTCAGCCATGAAAACTAAGAAAATAGAAAGCAAGAGAAATAACCATTCAAATTCTGAAATTTGAAAAATGAAGCCAAAAACAATTGCTAAAACAGCCGCTAGGGCATGTTTGCGCATATTGCGTTCTTCTTTAAAGGCTGTCCAAATTCCTGTAAGTGCAAACTCTAAACTCGAAAGTAAATTACGATTTTTCCAGCGGGCTCTGTCCTTTTGAACAGGCGTTTTTCCCTTATGAAAATCATTTTTCTTAAAGAGTTTTACATCTTTATCGTGTGAGTCCATAGGCAGTTAAAATCTCCTCTTGCAAAGCAAACATTTCTGACTCTTCTTCTGGCGTGTAATGATCGTAACCATTTATATGCAAAAAACCATGAACTGCTAGCCAACCATACTCACGTTCTATCGAATGACCATAGTCGGCAGCTTGTTCGGCAGCTTTATCAATTGAAATGAACAACTCACCAATAAATGGATCCATTTCTTCTAATAACTCTTCTGGAAGTTCCATATCTTCGTCAAAAAAGAATTCTGACTCATCAGGCTTATATTCTAGTGAGATAACATCTGTTGGACGATCAGTTTCACGATATTGCAAATTCAACTCATGTGATCGCGCATTGTCCACAAAAGTCACAGACATTTCTGTTGATTCTTTTAAATCTAATTTTTTAGCGGCAAACGCTAAAACTTCTTTAGTTTGCTCAATAATCTCACTTGGCACTTGGCCTGTTTCATCAACTAATTCTACGTACATTTTATTCCTTATTTATATTTTATTCCTGACAAATCTGTCAGAAAGTAGCTCATGCGCTTTCTATTTTTGCTTATTTATCCTAGCAGTCAATGATTTAATGATAATATGAAATTTGGTAAATTGAAATGAAAGATTGACTCACTAAATTAATACTTATGAACATTTAGAATTTCCATCAATAAATTTTTACCACTAGAACTTGCTGACCTGGCTGTCAGTAAATTATTTATTAATTGTCAGTAACTCCGCTAAGCTTTTTTTGCAACATTTCTTGACAAAATGATAAAATGGGTGCTTTTGTGGCAAGCAAAATTTCTTCAGGTAAGTTATCAAAAGCAAACCATTGACAATCAAGAACCTCTGTTTCTTCTAAAACTAATTCACCAGAAAAATCATTACAAATAAAAACAGTATCAACAATATGAACTTCATCACCATTGGGATAGAAAAAATGTTGATCAGCTCCAGAAGCAACCGTGTATAATTCCATATACCCAGCTGACAAACCCACCTCTTCAAAAAGTTCACGTTTAGCAGCTTCTGCGACTGTTTCATTTGGCTCTACTGAACCACCATGATAACACCATTTCCCATTATCAGTGCGTTTTTGTAGTAAAACACCTCGTTTTTCGTCATAAATAATTATACTTGCACAAGCTATTACCATTGGCACATGACCAATTTTTTTGCGCAAATCCATGACATAGCCTTCAGCCATATTTACTTCCTCTTCTCTTAGTCAGCAATAATCAGCGACTCTATCTAACTTTATCTTTTTTTACAAAAATCATTCATCGCCATAAGCTTTGATAATTTCGGCAACCACGGGATGACGGACAACATCTTTTGCCATGAAATAGACAAAGTCAATCGCATTAACATGACCCAGTTTATCCTTGGCATCAATCAAACCAGATTTAACTTTATTTGGTAAATCAATCTGCGAAATATCACCATTGACAATCATTTTCGAGTTAAAACCAAGACGAGTCAGAAACATTTTCATTTGCATGCTTGTGGTGTTTTGTGCTTCATCTAAAATAACAAAGGCGTCATCAAGCGTTCGACCACGCATATAAGCAAGTGGTGCAATTTCAATAACTCCTCGCTCCATCATTCGCTCAGTCGCTGTTTTACCCAAAATCTGAAAAAGCGCGTCATAAACAGGACGTAAATATGGATCAACTTTTTCTTGCAAATCACCAGGTAAGAAGCCAAGACTTTCCCCAGCTTCCACTGCTGGTCTTGTCAAAATAATTCGTTTGACCTGACCATTTCGTAAAGCCTGAACAGCCATCACGACCGCCAAAAAAGTTTTCCCAGTCCCCGCAGGACCAATCCCAAAAACAATATCATGCTGTTTAACAGAATCCACGTAAGTCTTCTGAATCAAATTTTTCAAACGGATAGGTTTACCAGCTGCGTCTTTTGTCAGTTCAATCTCATAAAGTGCCGTGAAATTTTCAATATCATCATTTAAAACCATTTTTATAGCAATGATAACATCCGACGCATGGACAGGAACTCCACGACTAACTAAAACTTGTAAAGCTTGCAGTGCTTTTCGCGCTCGCTCTCGTGTCAGTTCGTCAGGACCAATGATTTGCACCATTTCCCCACGATAATTAATCTCAACAGACAGTTGAGACTCAACTAATTTCAAATATTTATCTTGTACCCCAAAAAGAAGACTAGCATCTTCAGGATTTTCTAGTTTAAATTCAATTGAATTTTTAGTCAAATACATAATCTCCATTAATCATTTTCTTACATTATAGCACATTTCATATTTTAATTTAAATCACACCCTACCTATATAAAGAAAAACTCTATTTTAAATAGAGTTTTTTATTTCCACGATGAAGTTCAAAAATCGACCAGATTAATAAAATGATAACTCCAACAATCAATAAACCGGCAATAAAATGAGACAAGCTTAGATTATTCGGAAGAAAACTATCAATCTGATTTGGTAAGCCAATTAAATTGAGATAAGTCAAGGCAATAACTGAAATCCAACCTAAAAATTTAATGATTAAATTATTTTTAAAATCACCCATTTCTTCCTTGCTATTAGTTAGCATTAACAATGGAATAATCGAAAAAGGAAGGGCAAAAGCTAGAAAAACTTGAGAATTATTCATCAAATTATTTATTGCTTCATGTTGAGCTTTCAAAGTTTGTCCTCTAGTCATAGAGACACAAATCAAGACAGGAACTACCGATAGCAGGCGAGTTACCAACCTTCTTGCCCACATTGGCATTCTCATATGAATAAATCCTTCCATAATAACCTGTCCTGTTAAAGTTCCAGTAATGGTTGAGTTTTGTCCAGAAGCAAGGAGAGCCACGGCAAATAAGGTTGAAAGTGCACCCGTTTTTGCAACGTCTGCAAGAAGACCATTACTTAAAACCGAAGGGTTAGATAATTCATCGTATAAACCAAAGAATGACGGATCATCAATTACTCCTGTTTTAAAGACCGCTACACCCATAATTAGTAAAAGAGAATTTACAACAAAAGCGACTGTCAGCTGAATATTAGAGTCCCATGTCGAGAATCTTACTGCTCTGGCAACATCACTTTTATCTTGATGATTAATTTTTCTACTTTGTGAAATAGAAGAATGAAGATATAAATTATGAGGCATAACCGTAGCGCCAATAATTCCTAATGCGCCTGTTAAAGGCGACATCCCCGCTACTGTTGGTGAGGAAGCAAAAGTTCGATTATTAGGAATAAATCCCTCAATAATTCCTTTCCAATCTGGATTGGATAAAGCAACTTGATAAGCAAATATTGCTAGAATAACTAGAATCAAACAAATAACCAAGGCTTCAATCTTACGGAAACCAATTCTTGTCAGTAATAAAAGCAAAAAGACATCAAGGACTGTGATAAAAACAGCTAATATTAACGGAATATTAAACAGAAGATATAAGGCAATAGCCGCACCGATGACTTCAGCAATATCAGTAGCCATGATTGCCAGTTCAGTTAAAATCCATAAAACAATACCCAGAGTCTTGCTGGTGCGCGCCCTGATAGCCTGAGCTAAATCCATCTGGCTGACAATTCCTAATTTTGCTGACATATACTGAAGGAGCATTGCAATCAGACTGGACATCAGAATAACCGAAATCAGTAAGTATTGAAAGTTCTGCCCTCCAGTAATTGACGTTGACCAATTCCCAGGGTCCATGTAACCAACCGCGACCAGTGCACCTGGTCCTGAGTAAGTCAACAACATTTTGAAAAAACCAACATTTTTAGGCACTTCTACTGTCCCATTTATTTCCTCTAAGGATTTTCCATTCGTATGATAAATCAATCGATGTCGTTGATGTTCTTTATCATTCATTATTTCTCCAAATTCTAAGCTGAATAAAATTCAGCACCCTTTATAGTTAAGTATATTTTTATAGTAATTTAATGCATCAGTTATCGATTAAAAAATTATCAAACTTTTTAATCAATAATTGATAATAAAAATATTATAGCACCACCTTATCTTTATTTCAATTATTTTAGCATATATTTATAAATAGACTCAAAATATATAAAAAAAGCCCCAAAAATGAGCTTCCTTTTTTGAAATAAAAAAATCTGTCCAAAGACAGATTTCAAAATTCTTATTTAGCCACTACTGGATAAACTGATACGTGTTTTTTACCACGTTTCATTTCGAATTTAACAGTTCCTTCGATTTTAGCGAA
>JABLTR010016836.1_pt1 | contig 11659 bp, 8 predicted proteins | sample 7160071 | NCBI WGS metagenome assembly JABLTR01 (sample SAMN14651230, study PRJNA627086) | human gut metagenome | isolation source: feces | host: Homo sapiens
AGAAGCTTGTTCAGAGGCTTTCTTTAGTCTCGCAAAAAGTTTTCAAAAAATTAAAAATTTAGAATCTCACAAATTGGACTATTATATTGTCATTATGTTATCGTTAAAAATCTCAATTTTTCTGTTTCAACCTCTACTCACTGCCATTTTTAAGGCAAATTTACACCTTGTTTCACAGAAGATTTGAAATAAAATTACAACCTCTACTATTCAAGACGAATAAAAATGACGGGGTAAACCCAAAATGTCACATTTTACATTAATACCATTTTGTCACGTCTCTTTGAGCCTACATAAAAAACGCCATCTACTATATACAGTAAAAATTCGGGCAGGTGACCATCTTTTCTCTTGAATTTTCATCAAACTTTCACAATTTCAGTTGCGATGAAAATTCCCCTCACTTTTATACGCCAAAAAATCTGGCAGGTGCTAACCTTTTGTCCTGAATTTTTATCAAAATAACATTCCGTTACGCACCTCTGCGTCTGTTTGAAAAACACCTTCTACTATATACAGTAAAAAATCGGGCAGGTGACCACCTTTTCCCGTGAATTTTCATCAAACTTTCACAATTGCAATAACACCGAAAATCACCACTCACTTTTATACGCCGAAAAAATGGACGGGTGGTTCACTGTTTAAGCAAATTTTCATCAAATTTTCACATAACGGCTCATAAAAAATCCGCCTGAGCGTTTTCAGACGGATAAATTTATGCTTATTTAGCAGAAATATGGAAATTCCCATTGAATTTTGACAAACGTTGTGGTATAATAAATAATGAAAAGTTATACATATTCGGCACTATCACCGATTGAGTTATCTCCTACGGGGTGGGCGGGTGAAGATAACTCAATTGTCATCATAAAAAACTGATAAGGAGAATTCAAAATGGCTAAAATAAAAGTTCAGTCGGTTGAACCCAATATTGCTGATTTAGTAAATGGTTGGCTTAAATCATATAAGCTTGATTATAAATTGGAGCAGGAGTCGTTAAACACTGAAATAGACCAGGCTTTAAACGACTATTTTTCAAAAAGCGGTGGCAAAGGCGGTAACAGACCTGATGCAAAGCTGTTATTGCGTAGCAGTGATGGTAAGTACTATCCTATCCTTATTGAATATAAGGGCTATAAAGATAAGCTTATTAAGCTTGATAGTGAAAAAAAATGTTGCAAACAAGAATTCCAAAAACGAACCTGACTATAAGAATATAAACTCTTATGCAGTGAATGGAGCTGTTCACTATGCAAACGCTATACTTCATTATACAGGCTATACCGATGTAATCGCTATCGGAGTTACCGGCTTTAAAAACGATAGCGGAAAACTTGAACATTCTATCGGAGTGTATTATGTTTCAAAAAGCAATTTCGGTGTTGGTCAGAAAGTTGATGACTATACCGACCTTTCTTTTCTTAAAAAGGAAAACTTCGATGCTTTTATAGAAAAAGTAGGACTTCTGTCTCTTACGCAGGAAGAAATAGAAAAATTAAAGGAACGCCGTGAGCGTGAAATAGATGCAAGCCTTGTAAAGCTGAATAATGATATCTATCAAAACGAAAAGGGGCTTGGTGAAAACGACAGAGTATATCTTGTTGCCGCCTCTATTATGGCAACGCTCGGCGATGCCGAGCACAATGTATACCCTTTGAAAAAATCTGATTTGATTTCTTCCGATGAAAAAGACAATACCGACGGCGATATTATGGTGCGGAAAATCAAAGCTTTTCTTGCTGCCAAAAAGCTTCCCGAAGATAAAAGAGATTTAATTGTAAGAACACTTCAGAATACACTTACTACCGACAATATCAACAAGGTTGAAAACGGAGAAACCCAGCTGAAGCGTGTTTTCACAAAAATAGTTGATGACCTCGGTATTTACTATAAAATAGGACTCACAACAGACTTTACCGGCAAGCTGTTCAATGAAATGTACGGCTGGCTTGGGTTTACACAGGACAAGCTCAACGATGTAGTTCTTACTCCCTCCTATGTCGCAACTCTGCTTGTTAAGCTTGCAAGGGTAAACAAGGATTCGTATGTATGGGACTTTGCAACAGGCTCGGCAGGTCTTCTTGTTGCTGCTATGAACGAAATGCTCATTGATGCGAAGGACAAAATTAAATCTCCCGAACAGTTGGCAATAAAATCCGCCCAAATAAAAGCAACTCAGCTTCTTGGTCTGGAAATTCTTTCGAGCGTTTATATGCTTGCCATACTTAATATGATTATGATGGGTGATGGCAGCTCTAATATCTTGAATAAAGACTCATTAAAAGACTTTAACGGTAATTACGGCTTTGGCAACACCAATGATAAGTTCCCGGCAAACGCATTTGTTCTTAATCCACCATATTCAGCGCCCGGAAACGGTATGGTATTCGTTGAAAAAGCTTTATCAATGATGGAAAAAGGATATGCTGCTATTATTATTCAGAACTCCGCAGGTTCGGGAAAAGCAAGCGGATATAACAAGAAAATACTGAAACACAGCACACTTCTTGCAAGTATAAAAATGCCCATAGATTTATTTGTCGGAAAATCAAGCGTTCAGACAAATGTATACGTTTTCCGTGTTGGCGAAGCTCATCAGAAGGACGATGTTGTAAAATTCATTGATTTTTCCAACGATGGTTATACACGCAGCAATCGTAAAAAAGCAAGCTGCAATTTATTTGATACAGACAACGCCAAGGGCAGATATCAGGAAGTTGTTGACCTTGTTCGATATGGAAAATCAAAGCTCAATATTTTCACTGAAAAAGAATACTACGAGGGAACAATAGACCCTGAAAACGGTGCAGACTGGAACCAGACATCACCGATTGATACAAAGCCTACGCTTGAAGATTTCAAGAAAACAGTAAGCGACTATCTTGCCTGGGAAGTATCAACATTGCTTAAAAATCAGGATAACGAGAACGAACGCCTGGGAAAATAAATGCCTCACTCAATGAAAAGCTGAGCAATGTTGAGTGGGGCGAGTATAGGCTTGGGGATTTGTTTGAAAAAATTTCAGTAAACTCTTTAAAATACAAAACTTCGGAATTGCCAAATATTCCTACAAACGAGTGTGTTCTTCCTGCTTTAACAGCAGGAATCCAAAACCAAGGTCTTAATAATTATGTTCCAAGAGATAATGCCACTATTTTGAAAAATGTTATTTCTATTTCTGCTAATGGTGCAAATACAGGTGCAACATTTTATCAAAGTAAAGAGTTTACAGTATTGCAGGACGCATATGCTATTAAATGGATATACACAGATGAAAAATTGTCGGATAACAGTTATATCTTTTTAACAAGCTCAATACATAAAACAATTTATGGTAATTATGAATGGACTAATAAAGCTGGTTGGGAAAGAATAAAAAATGACAAAATTAAACTTCCCACCAAAAACGGCAAAATCGATTTTGATTTTATGGAGTCCTTTATAGCGGAGCTGGAGGCGGAGCGAGTAGCGGAGCTATCCGCTTACTTAAAAGTAAGCGGATACGACAATTACGAATTGTCGGCTGATGAGGTTGACGCTCTTCGGAAATTTGAAACGCTTGAGTGGAATTCATTTAATCTTAAAGATTTGTTCGGTCAATCTACACGAGGAAAGAGATTGAAAAGTGCCGATAGAATCAGCGGAGATTTACCATTTGTTACAGCCGGTGAAGCTGATGAGGGCATTTCTGCTTACATCAGTAATGATGTTGAAGTTTTTGAAAAGAATACTACCACCATTGATATGTTCGGCTCAGCAAAGTATCGGAATTACAAATACGGTGCAGATGACCATATTGCAGTTGTTCACACAGAAAAGCTGCCTAAGTATGCTTCTATATTTGTGACAACAGCGATACATAAATCTTCACATAACGGTCAATTTAATTATGGGAAGAACTTCTATCCCAAGGATGCAGATGAGTTATTCATTCAGCTTCCTGTGAAAAATGGGACACCTGATTTTGAGACTATGGAATTGCTTATTTCATCAGTACATAAGCTTGTTATCAAGGACGTTGTTTTGTATTCCGACAAGAAAATTGCGGCAACTAAAAAGATTGTATCAGATAATTAAGCGGCAAATATATAAATATAAGTAGGAGGGAAATAGTATGTTGATTTATGAAATCCTTGAAAAATGCATAAATCGCTATGAGAAACCGGAATGCGAACAATGCGAAGATTGTTCATATGGAGAATATTGTCCGCACGACTGCGAAAAATGTCTGGATTACTTACATAATCCCAAACATGCCCCTCAAAATGCCCCCGAAAGAAAATATGATTGCGTTCATATGGCTGATTTTTATACCTGCAAGTACTCTTGTAGGTATACATCAGAGTTAATGTATGCAATTCAAAGATGTTCAGGCATACAAAATGTTAACAAATTAAAAGTTTTATCTTTTGGTTGCGGTCCTTGTACAGATTTGTTTGCTTTAGATGCTCTTAAAGAAAAAAATCTAATATCGTTTAATAGCATTAAGTATCGTGGTGTAGATTACAGCAAAGATGTTTGGGCAAATATCCATCAAGATATTAATAAACTTAAAAAAGACAATATAGATATACATTTTTACTATAAAGACGCATGTATTCTGATTGATGAAATTGCAAACGGAAAATGGGTCCCAAATCTTATCGTTTTTCAGTATGTATTTTCAGATATTCAAAAACATACGACTGCAAATGATATCAAACACTCTATAGATACATTCGCAGAATACTACAATGCCAAAGTTTTACAAAACACATATGTAATTCTAAATGATATTAACTTAGGATGCGGATATGGCGGCGGAAGAGATCATTTTGATACTTTATTAAGCAAGTTAAATAATTCACAATATTCAAAAACTCACTTTTGCAATGATAATGCTACCAGTGAATACTATCCAAGAGGATATACATACGGTGAAGAATTACCTGACAATCAAAATCTTTTTAATCTAACGAATCTGAAGAAGTTTTCACCATTTAATACTTGTGCCAGCGCTCAAATGATAATAAAGAAGGTGAATAAATGATTATAAGTGCAAGCAGAAGAACAGACATTCCTTCATTTTACTCCGATTGGATGTTTAACAGATTAAAAGAAGGCTATGTTTGTGTAAGGAATCCAATGAATATACACCAGATAAGCCAAATAAGTCTGTCACCTGACGTTGTTGACGGTATAGTATTCTGGACAAAAAATCCTACACCTATGCTTGAAAGAATACACGAACTTGATAAATACACATATTATTTTCAATTCACCCTTAATTCTTATGGAAAAGATGTAGAAAAAAATATACCGTCCAAAAATGATGTGATTATACCAACTTTTAAAAAGCTTTCATCGATAATAGGAAAAGAGCGCATTGTATGGAGATACGACCCGATATTGATAAATGAACACTATACAATAGAATATCACAAAAAATACTTTAAAAAGTTATGTGAATCCTTAAGCAATTATACGGAAAAATGCACAGTAAGCTTCATAGACCTATATAAAAACACAGAAAGAAATATTCAGCCTCTGAACATTCATATACCTTTAAATGATGAGGTCATTGACTTAATGGACTTTTTTTCGACAGTTGCAAAAGATAATGGAATATATATTGATACTTGCGCTGAAGAATATGACCTTTCATCTTTAAATGTCGAACATGCCTGCTGCATTGATAAACAACGCCTTGAAAGGATAGGTAATTATCAGCTTAAGATAGGGAAAGATAAAAATCAAAGGGGCGTTTGCGGCTGCATTGAGAGTATTGATATAGGTATGTATAACACATGTGAAAACGGTTGTATGTACTGCTATGCAAATTTCAACGGCGAAATGGCACGCAAAAATCATGAGAAACACAATCCGTTATCCCCACTCATCTCTGGCAAAATCGAAGATGATGATAAAGTGAATATACGTAATGTAAAATCAAATATCGATGGACAGCTTCAGCTGTTTTGATAAAGAGCCATACTGCAGTTGCGGTATGGCTTTCTTATGTTATCAGTGCTTAAATCTTACCCTCATCACAAACACTTCAAGATCAGGCATAAAAACAAGAAAGTCCGAGCACTTTCCAGTGTTCGGACTATTACAATATGGAGCTGGAAACGTGACTTGAACACGCGACCTGCTCATTACGAATGAGCTGCTCTACCAACTGAGCTATTCCAGCATATATTAAATTTTTCTGTTAGCTTATTTGATCCGCCGCCGTGTCGCTTTATCAACAACCCACGACCTGCTCATTACGAATGAGCTGCTCTACCAACTGAGCCATATCAGCACATCAGACCTAAGTATTATACACCAAAACCACACATTTGTCAACATCAATTCAAGATTTTTTTCAAAGTAAATTCAAGATTTTTTTCAAAGCTTTGCAAAATCCCTATCAAATAGTCATATCATATGTAGCTTGTGAATATAATGTATGAAATAAATACGTTTTCTTTCCACATCGTTATTTTGCACAATAAAAAAAACGCTAAAATATGCTTAAACGTTTCAAAATATCTTCGCAAACGCCGAATATTCCAACTTTTCCGATCAAATGACTATCATATTTAAATATCAAGACAATATTTTAACAATATCATATGTTACAACACACTTTTCAACAATTATTATCCGAAAACGTTTAATGAATAAAGTTCTTTAATGGTTTTTGTAATTTCACATAACATAATTGTATACAAAAGAAATGTTTATATACATTTTTCACATACCACACAGCCTGGTTTCATATACCCCTCAGAAAACGCAGTGCATTTTCGCAGCTTTTTGATTAGCCTGTCAGTTTCTTTGTAACAAATCGATTACAATTGTCCAAATAGCATTGTTAAAATGCACAAAAGTAAAGTTGAAAAATTGGCTAAACCTCCATAATTTATTACAGAGGGCATAAAAATGTGAAAAAAGACTTGAAATTATGCCGAGAATATTGTATATTTTTATTAACGGAAACGTTTGAGATAAGTTTTCACGGAAAACGTCAAGCGTAAACGTTTAAAATCTACGGAAAGGCGGAAATATCATTGGTTTCCTTAAAAGACATTTCCGTTCGTTGCGGAGTATCCGTCGCAACCGTAAGCAAAGCCCTCAACGGCCATAAGGACGTAAGCGAGGCAACAAGAGAAAGACTTATGAAAGCCGCCAAAGAAATGGGCTACTTCCCAAATTCTCAGGCAAGAGCTTTAAAGACCAACAGGACCTATAATCTCGGGGTCATGTATCTCGACGAAGCAGGAAGCGGTCTTACCCATGAGTTTTTCGCAAAGGTGCTTGACAGCTTTAAGACTACGGCTGAAGCAGCAGGATATGATATAACCTTTATAAATAGAGATGTGGGCAAGCAGAAAATGTCTACATACGAACATTGCAAATACCGCAATGTTGACGGTGTTATCATTGCCTGTACGGATTTTACGTCGCAGGACGTGTACGAGGTGATAAACGGAGATATACCAGTGGTCACGATCGACCACATCTTCGACTGCAGAACAGCGATCATGTCCAATAATGAAAAAGGTATGGAAGAGCTTATCAACTATGTGACGAAGATGGGGCATAGGAAGATCGCTTTTATCCAGGGCAACAGATCGGCAGTAGCCGAAAGACGTCTGGCAGGCTTCTATAAAGCTTGTATGACAAGAGGAATTTCAGTTGATCCCGATTGGATACTTAACGGTGATTATCACAACCCTGATCTGACTTATAAGCTGACAAAAGAACTTCTTAGCAGAGAGAACAAACCGACCTGCGTTTTCATGCCCGATGATTATTCAGCAATGGGAGCTTTCAATGCAGTCAAGGAAATGGGTCTTTCAGTACCGGAGGATATCTCAATAGTGGGCTACGACGGAATAGCTTATTCACAGCTTCTCTCTCCAAAGCTTACGACTTATCTTCAGGACACAGACCTTATCGGTGTAACAGCCGCAAAACAGCTGGTATCACTGATAGAAAACCCACAGACCACCTTTAAAGAGGTGATAACAGTCGACGGAAAGCTGCTGGAAGGCGGTTCGGTAAGCGACATCAATTAATTCAAGGCATTAATTTTCCGCAGAAATGCTGCGGAGCAAATCAAATAAACTAATGCGATTTTAAGGAGGAAAATTATTATGGCAAATCTTAAGAAAGTACTTGCAGGTTCATTGAGCCTCTGTCTGGCAGCTTCAATGTTCACAGCTTGCGGCAACACAGATTCATCTTCAACATCTGACAAGAATGGCGGCAGCACATCAAAGGCTGGCGACGGCACAGGTATCAACAATAGCACAGACAGAGTAAACACAGCTGAACTCCACGGTGTAGATTCATCAGAGGATTCAAAGAAGACTCTTACAATTTACTGCTGGAACACAGAGTTCAAGTCAAGACTTGATAAGTACTATCCACAGGGCACATCAAACGAGCTTACATACAACGAGCTTGCTGATGGTTCTAAGGAGATCGCAACTATCAACGGCGTTAAGCTGAACTGGGTACAGGTTGAAAACGAAGGTAACGCTTACCAGACAAAGCTGGACGAGGCTCTTAAGGGTCAGCAGGACAGCACAGAGAAGGTAGATATGTTCCTTATGGAAGCTGACTACGCTCTGAAGTATGCTAACGGCGACGTTGCACTTTCTATTCAGGACCTCGGCATCACAGACGACGATATGTCACAGATGTATCAGTACACAAAGGACGTTGCAACAGATACAAAAACAGGCGAGCTGAAGGGTGTATCATGGCAGGCAACTCCAGGTCTGTTCCTCTACAACACAAAGATCGCTGAGGACGTTCTCGGCACAAGCGATCCAGAGAAGGTTCAGGAAGCTGTTAAGGATTGGGATACATTCACAGCAACAGCTCAGAAGATGGCTGACAAGGGCTACAAGATGGTATCTGGTTTCGATGATACATACAGATGCTTCTCAAACAATATGTCTAGCCCATGGGTAACAGACAACAAGATCACAATTGACCCACAGATCAAGGCTTGGGCTGACCAGACTAAGGAATACACAGACAAGGGCTACAACAACAAGACTTCCCTTTGGGACGATGCTTGGGCTGCTGGCCAGAAGATTGACGGTGGCGTATTCGGCTACTTCTTCTCAACATGGGGCATTCCTTTCACACTTCTTCCAAACACAGTTGACGAAGAGATCAAGGCTGATGGTTCAAACGCTAAGGAAGGCAACGGCGGTTATGGTCTCTGGAAGGCTTGCTCAGGCCCACAGGCTTACTACTGGGGCGGTACATGGATCTGCGGCGCTATCGACTCCGATAACCAGGATATCGTTGCTGATATCATGAAGGTTATGACTTGCAACAAGGACGTAGCTAAGGCTATCACTGAGGGCGAGCAGGACTACACAAACAACAAGGCTGCTATCAAGGAGCTTATCGACGGCGGTTATACAAACGCATTCCTCGGCGGACAGGATCACCTTGCACTTCTTACAGAGGCTGCTGACAAGATCTCCCTCGAGAACAAGCTTTCTGCTTATGACCAGGGCTGCAACGAGAAATTCCAGGGTGCTATGAAGGACTACTTCCTCGGCACAGTTGATTCATATGAGGCTGCTCTTGAGAACTTCAAGAAGAACATCACAGACCTCTATGGTAACCTTACTTGCGATTTCTAATCGTATAAAAAAACAGTATCTAATTAAATATAGGGGGTGGAGGTTATCCCCCCCTATTATTTATTAATCTCACGAAAGGAATAGGTATACTTATATGAAGAGAAAAAGCATAAGCTATGCCAAGTGGGGATATGTTTTCCTTATCCCATTCTTTGTAGTTTACATCATCTTCTCACTATATCCTCTGTTCCAGACTTTCTATTACAGCTTTACAGACTATGTTAAGGATCAGGGCTCTATCGGCGGTGGTTGGACAAGACAGGCTGTCGAAGTAACACCGACATTCTGCGGTTTCAATAACTATTCGACTATATTCACATCAGGAAGTGATCTACTTCAGTCATTCTGGAATACGATCATCATGTGGATCGTTGGATTTATCCCACAGATCGTTATCTCTCTTATCCTTGCAGTATGGTTCACTGACCTTCGTCTTAAGATAAAGGCTCAGGGATTCTTCAAGGCTGTTATCTATCTTCCAAACGTAATCATGGCATCTGCTTTTGCATTTCTGTTCTACAGCTTGTTCAGCAGAGGCGGTGCTATCTATGATCTTATCAAGGTACCACTCCTTGAAAGCGTTTGGGGATCAAGAGGTATAGTTGGACTCATCAACTTCATACTTTGGTATGGTAATACAACAATTCTTCTTATGGCTGCTATCATGGGTGTTGATACATCACTCTATGAGTCAGCACAGATCGACGGTGCAACTTCCAGCCAGACATTCTGGAAGATCACAATTCCGCTCATCAAGCCTATCATGTCATATGTTCTTGTAACATCACTCATCGGTGGACTTCAGATGTACGACGTACCTGCCCTCCTCACAAAGGATATGGGTAACCCTAACGGAAAACTTAAGACCGTCGTAATGATAATCCAGGCAAATAAGCAGGGCGACATCGGTAAGGCGTCTGCACTCTGCGTAATAATCTTTATCGTTTCCGCTGTTATCGGACTTGCACTTATGTTTGCGTCTGCTGACCATGACGGAAAGAAGAAAAAGAAGAAAAGGGGGTAAGCTGAAATGCCAAGAAGTACTGAAATAGTTGGTGAAAAGACAAATAGTACTGGTCTTATCATACATAGGATAATAGCTTATGTTGTCCTTGTTCTTTTGGTCGTTGTTTCACTTTTCCCATTCTATCTTTTGATAATCAACGCAACACGAGGCAGATCACAGGCAGGTATCAGATGGTATCCTGACCACTTCCTCGCAACAAACTTCAAGAACCTTTTCAGCGGTTCAACAGCCGTAGCATACGGAAGCGTATGGCGTTCACTGGCTAACTCACTGTTCATATCAGCTTGTGCTTCATTGCTCAGCGTATACTTCTCAGCACTGACAGCATATGCAACACACGTTTACCAGTTCAAGCTGAGAAAGTTCGCAGATATGTTCATTCTCATCGTAATGATGGTTCCAACACAGGCTTCAGCTATCGGTTTCTACCAGTTCATGAACAAACTCGGCTGGACAGATACTTATATTCCGCTGATTATTCCTGCTGTCGCAGCACCAGCTACATACTACTTCATGAAGCAGTATATGGCGTCTGCACTTCCGCTTGAGATCGTAGAAGCCGCCCGTATCGACGGCTGTGGAGAGTTCAAGACCTTCAACAAGATCGTTACTCCTATCCTCAAGCCTGCATTCGCAGTTCAGATCATCTTTACATTCGTAACAAACTGGAACAACTACTTTATGCCAAGACTTATTCTTACATCAAAGAGTAAGTACACGATCCCTCTGGTACTCAACGCAATGCGTTATGCAGGACCACAGGAGAAGGACGTGGGAATGTTCAGCTTGTACATCGTACTTGCTATCCTCCCTGTAGTAATTGTTTACCTTTGTCTTTCAAAGTTCATCATTCGTGGTGTTGCTCTGGGAAGCGTAAAGGGTTAATACGAAGCTTCAAAGGCGCTGTAAAAAAACGCGCAATAAAAAAAGACTGCAACCACCCTTAAAAGGGTAGGAAAGCAGTCTTTTTTGTGGTATAATAAATTTGATG
>JABLTR010001798.1_pt1 | contig 11655 bp, 8 predicted proteins | sample 7160071 | NCBI WGS metagenome assembly JABLTR01 (sample SAMN14651230, study PRJNA627086) | human gut metagenome | isolation source: feces | host: Homo sapiens
AATATGTTATAACAAAATATCGTATTACAATTGTAATACGATATTTTGTTATAACATATTAAACATATTATCTATATCTATTTTTATGGTGCAATTGAATAGTTTGGCGCTTCTTTTGTAATATATATATCATGAGGATGGCTTTCTTTTAATCCAGCGCCTGTGATGCGTACAAATTGTGCTTTACTATGAAGATCATCTATTGTAGCACAGCCAGTATAACCCATACCTGCACGAAGGCCGCCCATAAGCTGATATACTGTATCAGACAGATATCCTTTATGGGGTACACGTCCTTCAACGCCTTCTGGTACAAGTTTTTTATTATTTTCCTGGAAATATCTATCTTTAGAACCTTTTGCCATAGCACCAAGGCTTCCCATGCCTCTATAAACTTTAAACTGTCTGCCCTGATATATTTCACTTTCACCTGGTGATTCCTCACATCCAGCTACTAATGAACCTACCATAACAATTGATGCACCAGCTGCTAATGCTTTTACTATATCGCCGCTGAATTTTATACCACCGTCTGCTATTACTGGTACTCCATATTTTGCGGCTACTCTTGCTACATCATATATAGCTGTTACCTGCGGTACACCAATACCAGCTACAACACGGGTTGTACATATTGATCCCGGGCCTATACCTACTTTAAGTGTATCTGCTCCGGCTGCTATTAAATCTTCTGCCGCACTTGCTGTAGCAATATTTCCTGCGATTAATGTTATATCAGGGAATTTTTGTTTTACCTTCTTAACGCATTCTATAATTCCTATATGATGTCCATGAGCTGAATCAAGTACTAATGCGTCAACCTGGTTATTTATTAATTGCTCAGCTCTTTCCAATACATCTGCTGTATTGCCTATTGCTGCTGCTACTAATAACCTGCCGTTTTGATCTCTTGCGGAATTTGGATATTGTACGGCTTTTTCTATATCTTTTATTGTTATAAGGCCTTTTAAATAATTATTTTCATCTACTATAGGAAGTTTTTCTATACGATGCTTTCTTAATATCTCCTGAGCCTGTTTTAATGTTGTGCCTACAGGAGCTGTGACCAAATTTTCGCTTGTCATGACGGTACTTATACGCTGATCAAAATCATTATCTGTCATAAAACGCATATCACGATTTGTTAATATACCAACTAATTTTCCATCTTCACAAATTGGTACGCCTGATATTCTATAACGTTTCATTAATTCTTCTGCATCAGCTACTTTATGTTCAGGTGACAGATAAAATGGATTTACTATTACCCCATTTTCTGAACGTTTTACTTTATCTACCTCCATAGCTTGCTGCTCTATTGACATATTTTTATGTATTACGCCAATTCCGCCTTCTCGAGCTATTGCTATGGCCATTCTGGCTTCTGTTACTGTATCCATTGCCGCTGTCATAAGCGGAATATTCAGCGATATTTTTTTACTAAGCTGTGTTTTAATACTTACTGCATTCGGTTCGATTTCACTTCTTGCAGGTATAAGCAGGACATCATCAAATGTTAATCCCTCTTTGACAAACTTTTCATTTGCATCACAATTAAGCATTTTTTCCACCCTTTCTCTTTAAAATAGTATATTTAATTAAATATATACTATTTTTGCATATTTGTAAATATCTTTTATTATTTTTCTCTTAAAATATTTATGTTTCACGTGAAACATAATAAAACTGTGTATTTATATATCCATAGAAAGATATTTGCCATCATACATATAATCATATTAATTTTTATTATTTATTCATTCTCTATACAAAGGTAATGAAAACAACATAGGAACAAAAAATGTAACAAATTAATGATCATAAAATCTGTTATAAGAAAGGTACCGCCTAAACGAAACCATAGGATTATTGAATGCAAAGATTGTTTATTGCAATCGGATATTTTTAATAATAAAAGGGGGCGCCTGCGCAGCGCATCCTTTGGATGCGCTAAAAGCAAAATAATTCAGTATTAAAATAAGTTTAGATAAATATTTAAAAATAGGCATTTTTTAAATGCTTTCAGCATATTTTTGAAGAAATTATTTTGCGTAAAGCAGCCATATAAAATATGGCTGCACGCAGGCGCCCCCCCTATTGTACGGCAGCACAAGAGAAAATATTGATAATAACAAAATATATTTACTTTTTATATTGTTATTGCCTTTTTTATAATTTAGATAAATGTAGTTTATACTTTAATTAATCAAGTTTTACTTATATAATTATCTTATTTTCAATATATAATCTTTTGTTATTAATACATTTTACTTAGTTTTTATAACTAAAACTTACCTTCTCTCCTTAAACTAAGCCCAAATTGACGTTTCATTTAACATAGATGATATATAAAAAGGACCATTATTAAAATTTATTTTTAATAACGATCCCTTTTTTGTAATTATTATTTAATTATATCTGTTCCCATATATTTACGCAATACTTCCGGTACAGTTACGCTGCCATCATCATTTTGATAATTTTCCAATATAGCCGCAACTGTTCTGCCTATAGCTACGCCGGAACCATTTAATGTATGAACAAGCTGTGCTTTTTCTTTTATATTCATTTTATATCTTATAGATGCACGCCTTGCCTGGAAATCTTCAAAATTAGAACATGAAGATATTTCAAGATAACGATTATATGACGGCATCCATACTTCAATATCATATGTTTTGGCAGAAGAAAAGCCTAAATCACCCGTAGAAAGGGTTACTACGTGATATGGTAATTTTAATAATTGTAAAACTCTCTCTGCATCATTAGTAAGCTTTTCTAATTCATCATATGAATCTTCCGGACGTACAAATTTAACAAGTTCAACTTTATTAAATTGATGCTGCCTGATAAGGCCTCTTGTGTCACGGCCAGCTGAACCGGCTTCAGCTCTGAAACATGCTGAATAAGCGCAATATTTTAACGGTAATTTATTGCCGTCTAAAATATCATCCCTATACATATTTGTAACAGGTACTTCTGCTGTTGGAATTAAAAAATAATCATTTGTTAAACGGAAAGCATCCTCTTCAAATTTTGGGAGCTGGCCTGTACCTGTCATGGAAGCACGGTTTACCATAAACGGCGGGAATATTTCCGTATAACCGTTTGCTGTATGCGTATCAAGATAAAAATTAATAATCGCTCTTTCAAGACGAGCACCTAAGCCTTTATAAAAATGAAATCTTGCTCCGGTTACCTTTGCTGCGGTTTCCGGGTCAAGTATATCAAGATTTGCTCCTATATCCCAATGAGCTTTTGGCTGAAAATCAAATTTTGTTGGTTCTCCCCAACGGCGTACTTCTATATTATCACTATCATCTTTTCCTATTGGTACACTTTTATGAGGAATATTAGGTATACCCATTATTATATCATATTGCTTTTGTTCAAGTTCAGAAACCTGAGCGTCAAGAGCTTTTATTTCAGCTGATAATTGCTTCATTTCAGCCATTATAGCAGAAACATCGCCTCCTTCTTTTTTTATACGAGGTATTTCTTTTGAAGCAGCATTTTGTTTGCATTTTTTAGCTTCTGCTTGTGCTAAAGCATCTCTTCTTTTAGAATCTAACTGTAATACTTCATCAATTTGACTGTCATAATCTTTATTTCTGGATTTCATAGCAGCCTTTACCATATCTGGCTGGCTTCTTACTAATTTAATATCAAGCATATTTTCATTCTTCCTTTTTATTATAATTTTATATTAATCATTCTTTATATCTCAATATTACCAATCAGCTATAGATTTAACTAACTTAATTAAATCATCTTCCGAATAAAAATCTATTTCCATTGTACCTTTATATTTACCTATATTTACTCTAACACGGCGGCCTAATATTTCACCTAATTGTATTTCAATTTCAGTACATATTTTAGGTTTATCCGGTTTTATTGTATCTTTATTAATTTCTTGTTTATTTATAAATTCATTTTTCTTTTGTGATTTAGCTTCTTTTGCCTTTTTTTCAAGAGCCCTTACAGAATATCCCATTTTTACAGCTTCATCCGCCATATCATTTAACTGTTTTTCATCTTCAAATGATAATAATGTACGGGCATGGCTTGATGATAATTTTCCTTCTAATACATAATCTCTTGCTTTTTCAGGTAATTTTAACAGCCTTAATGCATTAGTTATAGCTTCTCTAGATTTATTAAGCCGTTTTGCTACATCTTCATGGGTCATATTATAAGTATCCATTAATTGTTTAATGCCTTCAGCTTCTTCAATAGGATTTAAATCCTGGCGCTGTAAATTTTCTATAAGAGCAAATTCCATTGCCTCATTATCTGACATTTCCCTTATAACAGCAGGGATAGTAGTAAGCCCTGCCATCATAGAAGCTCTCCAACGGCGCTCCCCTGCTACCAATTGATATCCGCCGTTTATTATTGGCCTGACTAATATAGGCTGTAATACACCGTGTTGTGATATTGAATCACATAATTCCTGTAATGAAGCTTCATCAAATTCTTTTCTTGGTTGGTCTCTGTTTGGGCTTATTTCATCAATTGCTAATTCAACAGCTTTACCATTTTCTTCAGCTGAATTATCTGCAAATAAAGCTTCAAGACCTTTTCCCAATCCTCCTTTTCTAGATGCCATTATCATACTTCCCTTCTGATTTTATTTAACTATTTTATCCCCATTATGCTGTAAAAATTCCAATGCTAATTTTTCATAAGCCTGTGAGCCTTTAGAATTACTGTCAAAATATTTAACAGGTTGGCCATAACTTGGAGCTTCTGATAATCTTACATTTCTTGGTATGCTTGTGGCATAAACCTTTCTTGGGAAAAAACGTTTTACTTCCTGTACAACCTGTTGTGTCAAATTAAGGCGTCCATCATACATTGTTAAAAGTACGCCTTCTATATCAAGATGAGGATTAAACATTCTTTTTACTGTCCTGACAGTAGCCATCAGCTGACTAAGACCTTCTAAAGCATAAAATTCACATTGTATAGGTACTAATATTGTATCAGATGCTGTTAATGCATTTAAAGTAATTATTCCTAATGATGGCGGGCAATCTATAAATATATAATCATAATTATCCAATACAGTGGCTAAACTATTTTTTAATCTTGATTCACGTTTTTTCATTTCCACTAATGAGATTTCTGCTCCTGCAAGCTGTATATTTGCAGGAATCAAATCAACGTTTTCAAACTGAGTATTTATACATGCTTTAATTGCTGGTTGTTCTTCTACTAATATTTCATATGAAGAAAGACCGATTTCTCTTTTATTAATACCTAAACCACTGGTTGAATTTCCTTGAGGATCAACGTCTACTAATAAAACTTTTTTATTAAAACTACCCAATGCTGCTACTAAATTAACAGCAGTAGTAGTTTTTCCTACTCCTCCCTTTTGATTTACAACTGATATTACTTTTGCCATTATATCAACCTGCTTTATAATTCAATAATTATTTTTATTTATTATTTTGTATTATAACATATAATAATTTTGATTAAAAGCTATTTAACATCAAAATTCAGTTTATAAAATACAATGTTTCACGTGAAACATTATTAAAATTATCATTTTGTATATCATAGCAGTATGAAAATTATAAGTAAAATAATAAATCTATACATAATTTATTGTAATAACTATTTGAAACTATCCGTTACCCGTATAAGGGGGGCGCCCGCGGAGCGTATTTCATACGCTCCCTGCAAATATATTATAATAATATTATTATAAATCATTTAGATTACAATATTTGCAGGGGCAACCGAATGGTTGCCCGCGGGCGCCCCCCCTCGTTATCCGCTGCTTTTCATGTTATATTTTTTGTTTACAATATTATTTAATATCTATCATATAATCTTTTTTAGTTTTTAATTATGTAAAACATCATTAAAATTCTATATTTTAATTTTTAAAAATAATAGTAAAAACTCCCCTGAAAACTTTTTCAGAGGAGTTTTTACTGGTGAGGGAGAACAAAAAGCCATTTTTCATAAAAGGCTATATTTATGAGACGTGAGGGGATACGCCTCCTAATACATAAATTAAGCGCTTTTGCGTTTAGAATCATATTTATTCTTTGGTATTCTTATTACATATTCAATATATGTATCATTATCATTTCTTTTAGTTTGTGCATTAATACCCGATTGTTTCATAACATCAAGAGCATGATTAATAGTATTAATAAATAATCTTACATCCCTAACAATAGGTATTATATTTTTCTTTTTTGATATAGTTTTAATAATGGGTTCATTTAATGATTTAATATATTTTTCTGATTGATCTACATTAAGATTATTTTTAATAATAAAATCAAGGGCTTGTTCACGTTTATCTTCATTTAAAGATAAAAGAGCCCTTGCATGCCGTTCAGTTAACCCAGCATTTATAATTTTATTGCAAAGTCCGTCAGATAATTTTAATAATCTTAATTTATTAGCAATTGCAGATTGTGATTTACCTAATTTTTTAGCTGTTTGTTCTTGAGATAAACCTGTTAATTTCATTAAATTTAAAATAGCCACCGCTTCTTCAAAAAATGATAAATTACTCCTTTGAATATTTTCTACCAATGTTAAAACAGCAGCTTTTTCATTACTGGTTGATATTTCTATACAAGGAACACGTTTCATTCCAATTAATATAGCTGCGCGTAAACGTCTTTCGCCTGCAATCAATTCCCATTTTCCTTGTTTTGTATGTCTTACAGTAATAGGCTGGAGCATACCATTTTCATAAATAGATTGTGCCAAACCATATAATTCTTCATCTTTAAAGGTTTTTCTTGGTTGATGTGGACTTGCAATAATCATGTTAGGATCTAAATATAATACTTTATTTTTATTGTTAAGCATATTCATTTTAAAACCTCCAATGGATATTTGGTTATAATAACTCCCTCATTTTATTAAAAACCAAATAAATACAAATACTTTTTATTACATTTTTTATTATATAAAATCAATTATTTTTCATTTCATCAACAATATATCATAAAAATAATATTAATTCCAGTATTTTCCATCTACAGGTTTTGCTATATACTTTAACAATTCGCTAAATTTAAAGTGGTTTTTTAGTAATTTGTGCCGGATTACGTGGATACTTTGCCGGAATATGCGATATTTTTTTAATATTAATTATAGTTCTTAAATAATTATCATTAAGTTTAAAAGTAAAAATATTTTCTATTTCCGAGGAAAGCATTTTTATTGCATTATTAGCATTTATTATTTCATTATTAGCATTGTCACCTTTCATAGCAATAAATTTTCCATTTATTTTAACAAATGGAAGGCAATATTCGCATAATTGATTTAAGCTTGCAACTGCACGTGCTGTCACAATATCATATTTTTCCCTATATTCTGTCTTTTTTCCCGCATCCTCTGCCCTACTATGAATTAAAGTAGCTTTTATATTTAAATTATTTATAACTTCATTTAAAAATATCAGTCTTTTATTTAATGAATCCAATAAAATAAGATTTATATCATTTCTCATAATTTTAAGCGGGATTCCTGGGAATCCCGCTCCTGTACCTACATCAATAACACTCGAATTTTCCGGTATATCTATATAATTAAAAATAGTAATACTATCAAGAAAATGCTTTATAGCTATTTCTTCTGGCTGAGTAATAGCAGTTAAATTAATTTTATTATTCCACGTGAGAAGTAAATTTAAATATTTATCAAATTTATTTAATTGCTCATCATTTATTTTTATATTAATTTTTTCAGCTGAATTTATTAAAATATCCTGCCATTTATTCATTTTTTTCATCCTTTATATAATTTTACTTATTTATAGATGACAAATAAATAAGCAATACCTGAATATCAGCAGGGCTAACTCCGCTAATACGGCCAGCCTGGCCAATATTCATAGGCCGCAATTTTTTAAGCTTTTCTATAGCTTCCAATCTAAGTCCAGTAATTTTATCATAATTTATATCATTTGGTATAAGTCTATTTTCTAGTCTTTGCATATCATTAATCTGAGCTTGCTGACGTTTTATATATCCTTCATATTTTATTTCAATTTCAATATGTTCTTTTAACATATTATCAATCTCAGGCCTATTAATATCAATATCTTTTAATTGATCATAACCTAATTGAGGCCTCTTAATTAAATCAATTAATCTAGCGCCAGTAACAAGCGGAGCTGTATTATATTTTTCTAATATATCATTTACTTGTTTAGATGGAGCAATAACAGTATCATATAAACGCTTAATTTCCATTTTTTTAGTTTGTTGTTTATTTAAAAAATCATTCCATCTTTTCTCACTAATTAAACCTACCTCATGGCCAATTGGAGTTAATCGTTCATCAGCATTATCCTGGCGTAATACTAAGCGGTATTCAGAACGAGATGTCATCATACGATATGGATCTGCACAGCCTTTAGTTACAAGATCATCAATCAATGTACCAATATAAGCCTGAGAACGATTTATTACAATTTGTTTTTTACCATGAATTTTTAAAGAAGCATTTATTCCAGCAATTAAACCTTGTGCAGCAGCTTCTTCATATCCAGAAGATCCATTAAATTGGCCGCTTCCATAAAGACCAGGATAATTTTTAAATTCCAGTGTAGCATTTAATTCAATTGGATCAATACAATCATATTCAATTGCATAAGCAGTACGCATAATTTTAACATTTTCAAGACCATCTATAGTGCGTAAAAATTTAATCTGTACTTCTTCTGGTAAAGATGAAGACATACCTTGTAAATACATTTCTTCTGTATGAATACCACAAGGTTCTATAAATATTTGATGCCGTTCTTTTTCAGAAAATCTTACGATTTTATCTTCAATTGACGGACAATATCTTGGACCAATTCCTTCAATTTTACCACCATATAAAGGTGATCTATGTAAATTTTCCAATATAATTCTTTTTGTTTCAAGATTAGTATATGTTATATGGCATACAGTTTTATTTTCAATTTTATCTTTTGTTTCAAATGAAAATGGAATAATAGGTTCATCTCCATCCTGTCTTTCCAATTTATTAAGATTAAGAGATGCTTTACTTACTCTAGCAGGAGTTCCTGTTTTAAATCTTCTGGTTTTTATTCCAAGCCTATTTAAACTTTTACTAAGTTCATTTGCAGGAAACATACCATCCGGTCCGCCTTCATAATCAACTTCACCTACAAATATACGGCCTCCTAAATAAGTGCCTGTTGCAAGTATAACAGCTTTAGTTTCATATTCAGCGCCTAATTTAGTAGTACATATCCAATTATTATCATTTTTTCTTATATCAATAATTTCTGCTTGTATTAAATCAAGATTATCCTGTAATTCTAATACATGCTTCATATGTTCAGCATATCTTCTTCTATCTATTTGAGCACGCAAAGAATGAACAGCCGGACCTTTTCCTCTATTTAACATACGGCTTTGTATAGTACATGCATCAGCAGCTTTACCCATCTCACCGCCTAAAGCATCAATTTCTCTTACAAGATGTCCTTTAGCAGTACCGCCTATAGAAGGATTACAGGGCATATTTCCCACAGAATCCATATTAATAGTAAAAATCGCCGTCATACAGTCAAGCCTTGCGGCTGCCAATGCGGCTTCAATTCCGGAATGTCCGGCTCCTATTACAATTACATCATAATTTCCAGCATAATAGTTCAATGTGAAAATACACCTGCTTTTTTATTATATTTTTCTAATTAATTTTAAAGTCATATTTAACTGAGTCATAAACTTCAATATAGCAAAAAAAATATTTTATACAATTTTTTATTTTAATAAATCTGTCAATCTGTTTTGTTTTAATTACTATTGTTAATGCATTATCATAAATTACATAATATTAAAAACAAATAATAAATATAAAAATAGACATCTTTATTAATATTTAAATCAATTAAGGAAAAGACTCCTTAAAATGAGGGCGCCTGCGTGCAACCATATTTCATATGGTTGCTTTGCAAAATAATTTGAAATATTAATATACTGACATTTAAGACAATACATAATATTATATTTTGCATCCCGCCTGCTTTATAATCTATTATTTTGCATTAAGCGCATCATTTAGATGCGCTGCGCAGGCGCCCTAAATAAAACGCTGTCATTCAATTATCAATTTAATACTTTCTATATATTTTCTATTAATATACCCTAATGATATATATCTTAACAATCATATATAATACAATTATATTTTAAATGACCTTTTTATTACATATAAAACTTGTATAAACAAATGTCACCTTAACTAACGGCCGCTTTTATGAAAGCTTTTAGCTTTCATAACGCCAAACTTTATTTGGCGTCAATGCATGGCCTTTATTTATTATAACATTTACAAAATATAAATTATATAACTTTATTTTACCATCACTAAAATAATGATTATTATAGGGCCATGCATGAAAGCGGCCTAATAAAACCGCCTACAATACCAGTATATTACAAATATCATACAATCAATTATAAAATGTTTCACGTGAAACATTTTATAAACTTTTAATTATGTTGCCGTTTCTTACTTCAAACGCACATCCGCCTGTTTGACGCATAACCGGTGCAGGGTCACAGCATGATATAAACACTTGCCAGCCATCGAGATGATGAAGTATAAAATCCTGTCGTTTAATATCAAGTTCACTCATAACATCATCCAATAATGCCACGGGCATTTCACATGTTATTTCTTCAAGCAATCTTGCTTCCGCTAATTTCATAGCTAAAACAGCTGACCGTTGTTGACCTTGAGAACCATATGACCTGGCAGAATAGCCGTTTATATAAATATCAATATCATCACGGTGTACGCCTTTAGTAGTATAACCTTGAGCCACATCATTACCAATAGATTCTTTTAGTTTTTTGATATAATCATCACAAAATTGCGCCGCATTACTATATTCATTATTATCCTGAGTACAATATTTCATATTAAATGTTTCATTTTCTCCGGCTAGCCCACAATAAATATCCTGCGCCATACGATTTAATTTAGCTGTATAACGTTTTCTTGCAATATAAATTTCGCCAGCCATAGCGCATAATTTTTCATCCCACACATCTATTGTATCCAATAAAGCTGGAAATTTAGCGCAATCTTTTAATAAAGCATTTCTTTGGGATAAAATTTTATTATACGCTGATAATATTTCAATATATCTCGGCATAACCTGACATATAGCCCCATCAATAAATCTGCGTCGTTCACCTGGACCGCCTTTTACTAATGTCAGATGAGCTGGAGAAAAAACTATAGCGCAAAACCTGCCGTTTAATTCAGAAGCTGAGGATAATTTAACACCATTTAAAATAGCTGTTTTAACTTTTTCAATTCGTAATTCAGCTTGCTGATCACGCTGTTCAGCATAAAAATTCATTTTAAGCTGAGCAAATGACGTATCAAATTTAATCATTTCATTATTTTTAGCTTGCCTGAATGATTGCGCGCCAGTAAATAACCAAATAGCTTCAAGTAAATTTGTTTTACCTTGTCCATTATCGCCATAGATAATATTTACACCGTCATGAGGATAGATTTCCACTGTTTTCAGATTACGAAACTGATTAAAATATATCAAATCTGTCCTCATAATAAAAAACCCCACATAAATTATTATATAATTTATAATATTTTTAAATTATAATTACATAA
>JABLTR010030239.1_pt1 | contig 11647 bp, 9 predicted proteins | sample 7160071 | NCBI WGS metagenome assembly JABLTR01 (sample SAMN14651230, study PRJNA627086) | human gut metagenome | isolation source: feces | host: Homo sapiens
ATCCAAAAAGCGCAAACGGGAGTTTCTGCTCGTTGCGTAGCGATATTGGCTGATTTCGGGTCTTAATTTTTCATATTTACTTTACAGTGCCTTTTGTATTATACAAAGATTTAAAACCTATTGTATTATTTATTTGATCATTGAATCTGCAATAACGCCTAAGTTCTTTTCTATCTCATCCACACTCATGCTAAGGAACTTCTCGCCCTTTTCTTTGCTTGCAAGTGTTGGATCTCCAACAACACCATGTACTGCCACATCATCGATGACCCAAGCCTGTGTTGCTGAACTCTTCTCATTTGTGAGAGCATGGCATTTTTCAAGGGAGTCTTTGCTGTCAGCCATGATCTTTTCAGGTCTGTAGTATTCATCGCCTATGTACATCATCATGGATGTCTCGCCTTCACCGGCATGCATATCGTTGACATCTGTCTCTTTGGACATTCCTGCGCTGCCGTGCATGCAGAAGCAGTGCATTCCCCTTGTCCTTATTTCCCTTGATGCAACTTCCATGATGAATTCATTTCCACCGTGGCAGCAGAGGATCATCATATTTTTGAATCCTGCTCTGATGAGTGCCTCTCCGATGGCAACAATGACCTGGATCGTCATAACTGAGCTTATAGCGATTGTTCCGCCGTAAGCATTATGCTCGATACTGCATGTATAGGGCATTGAGGGAAGTATAAGATAATTTACATCCTTCTTTCCTTCCTTTTTAAGGAGTCTGTCCACATACTCATCGCTTATGATAAGGTCTGTACCAACGGGAAGATGGGGTCCGTGCTGTTCGATGGAGCCAAGGGGAAGGACAACGATGGATTTTCCTTCCTTGGCATAAGCCTGGATCTCTTCAGCCGTAAGCATTTTGTAACGTAAAATCGACATATTATCAGTTCCTTTCTCATATCAATGTTTTTATGTTTTATGCTTTTATGCAATTAATATCAAATCAATATCATTTGTTTTAAATATGGTTTTTGTGGTTTTATAAACTGTATCTTTACACGCCCTTGGGTACTAACGCCCTTCTTTTTCAAACGGCACACCCAGTGACTTCGGAGCCTTTGCTCCCCTTGCGAATACCACAAGGCTTATAAGTGTGAATATGTAAGGAAGCATTATCATGAACTGGTAAGGTGCTTCGATACCAAATGCCTGGAGCCTGAGCTGCAGAGCATTCGCAACACCAAATACAAGGGAACAGAACAGAGCGAGTACGGGATGCCAGTGGCTGAGTGAAGCTACGGCCATACCGATGAATCCACGGCCGGCACTCATGTTCTCCGTGAATTTTCCCAAAATACCTAATGTCAGGTAAGCTCCTCCGATACCTGCTAAAAATCCAGCGCATATCATGGCGATATAACGATATCTGACAACATTTATTCCTCCGGCTTGGGCTGCTCTGGGGTTTTCACCTACTGCCCTGAGCTTTAATCCTATTTTCAGTTTGTAAAGCACATAATAAACAGCTATTGCTACCACTACCAGAACATAGAATATGATAGTCTGGTCAAATAATACTTCTCCGATCACAGGGATGCTTGAAAGTCCGGGGATCTTTAATGATTTTAATGTTTCGATAGATGTAAGGGCCGTTGTTGAACCGTATATGACTCGATAAAGGTAACTTGTAAGACCCGTGATGAAAATGTTTGTTATGATACCTACAACTGACTGGTTCTGCTTTCTGCTTATGGAAAGATAAGCGATAATGAGAGCACTCAGTGCGCCGCCGAGACCGCCGGCTATTATGGCAGTGAAATAATTTCCCGTTGCCTGGGCTATATAAAATGTAATGAATGATCCCATAAGCATCTCAGCCTCACATCCTATGTTAAGGACGCCGCTCTTTTCTGCTATTATTACTCCAAGGCCACCAAAAGCAATGGGGATGCCCATTCTTATGCCGGCTTCTATGAGTGATACGATGAATGAAAGCCAATCCATAATCAAGCCTCCTTTACTTCTGCTTTTTTACTGCCGCCAAAAATCTTCTTAAGTCCTTTGAAGGATGAATCTCCTTCCTTCTGGCTCATGCCCCAGAGAATGAACAATACCATAAGTCCTCTGATGACCTCTACCAGTGTAACGGGTACTTTACAGGATATCTGCATGGAATATCCTCCGACTTTCAAAAGCGACATCAGTATGGCCGCGAAAAATACGCCCCAGGGGGTCCTGACACCTATAAGGGAGATGAGCATAGCATCGAAACCGAATCCATCGCTGATGCCTTCCTGAAGTCTTCCCTGGTTTCCACAAAGGTCCATAACTCCTGCAAGACCTGAAAACAGACCACTTATTGCCATAACGATTATGTAATATTTCTTAGGGCTTGTGCCGTTATATATGGCTGCCTTTATACTTCCTCCGACTGTCTTGATATTGTATCCAAGTGGAGTTTTATATAATATGAACCAGAATACAAGGACAGATGCCACAGCAACAAAGAATGTATAGCTCGCGGCTGAACCCTGTATGAGCTTGGGTATTTTCTCCCATTCGTGAAGGGGTGCTGACTGGCCGAGTTTTGTTCCTTCCGCCTGTATGGGGCCTCGTACCATCCAGCCTACCAGCTGTTCGATTATGTAGTTGAGCATGAGGGTGGTTATGATCTCACTTACTTTGAAGTATGCCTTGAAAATACCACCGATCATAGCTGTGAGCATACCTAAGAGCATTCCGAAAAGAAGTCCTACAAAAAGTGAGCTTCCTCCAAGTTTTTCGCCCCAGTATACGCTGACGAGCATCATACCTATGGTGCCCATATAGTACTGTCCGTCACCGCCCATATTGGAGACTCCACAGTGTCCCGCAAGGGCAACACCAACACCGATTATGATAAGGGGTGTGGCACCTCTTAATATCTGGCCGATACCAGCACTTGTTGTGAACGGACTGATAAGAAGCTGTTTATAGGCTTCCAGCGGATTCTGGCCCATTATTACAATGAATATGGAACCGACTAAAAGTGAGGCTATCATACTCAGAATAATAATGCCCAGTGTCCGCCAGCGTTCAGTACCGCCGCCAAAAATCTTCAATTTGTCCATTTATGTCACTCCTCCGCTGTAATACCCATCATAAGATTTCCTATTTCCTGTACGGTCGCTGTCTTAGGATCGGCCTGGCCTATGATCTTGCCCTTATACATAACGAATATTATGTCCGAGAGAAAGAACAGCTCCTCCAGGTCTCCTGAAATAAGCACTACGCCCATTCCTGAATCCCTGGCATGCAGGATATTTTCTCTTATAAACCAGCTTGCCTTTATATCCACACCCCTTGTAGGGTACTCGCAGATCATTGATTTAGGTTTCTTTGTCATTTCCCTAGCGAGAATGAATTTCTGTAAGTTGCCTCCTGACAGGTTTCCGGTTATGTCATTTACTCCCCTTGCTCTGACATCGTACATTTCCATTCCGTACTTGGTTTCTTCTTTTAATTCCTTATAATTGACCACATGATGTTTATTTGTCTTTTTCTTGCTCCTTAAAAGCCAGTTTTCAAAAAGCGGGAATGTTTTGATCGTTCCTACGCTGTTTCTGTCCGCAGGAACATAGGATACTTCTTCTTTTATAAAGGCTGGACAGTTGCCTGCCTTTACCTCCTTGCCCTCAAGGAATATATTTCCGTTCTCAATGCCTCGTATGCCCGCCATAATTTCCGCAAGCTCTGTCTGGCCGTTTCCTTCTACTCCGGCAATGCCTACGATCTCGCCCTTATAGAGCTTGAAGTCAAGGTCGTGGATGGTCTCGACTCCTCTGTCGTCCTTAGCCGTTATATCCTTGAGCTCGATGAGGGGCACATCTCCGTGGTCGATGGCGTCTACCCTGACAGCCTGTGGAGCTTTGACCTGCTCGCCGACCATCATGGATACGATCTTTTCCTTATTGGCCTCTTTCCTGAGCATCTCTCCTACGACTTTGCCGTGGCTGAGTATCGTTATCCTGTCGCTTATTTTTACTACCTCATCCAGCTTATGGCTTATGAATACTACGCTCTTGCCATGGGCTATGAGTTTTTCTATGGTTTCAAAAAGCATGTCACATTCCTGGGGCGCCAGTACCGCTGTGGGCTCATCCAGTATGAGGATATCCGCTCCTATATGAAGGAGCTTGAGTATCTCAAGTCTCTGCTGCATTCCTACGGTGAGCTTATCTACCGTTGAATGGGTGTCGACCTCAAGTCCGAAATTTTCTCCGACTTCTTTGAGGCTCTTTTCAATGGCCTTCTGATTGATGGGTTTCCAGTCCGGTGTGTCATCGATAAGAAATACATTTTCCGAAGATGTGAACACATCTACCAGCATATAGTGCTGATGTACCATGCCTATGCCCATTTTCATGGCGTCCTTTGGCGATTTGATGGACACTTTCTTTCCGTTCCTGTATATTTCTCCTTCATCAGGCATATACAGTCCATAAATTATGTTCATCAAAGTACTTTTACCAGCACCATTTTCGCCCAGGACCGCATGAACTTCACCGGGATAAATTTTCAAATTGATATTGTCATTGGCTGTAAACTTGCCAAATTTTTTGCTTATTCCTTTTAATTCCAAGACAGGCTCTTTATCCACTGTTCTCCTCCTCCTTCTAAAAAAATAAAAAATGGAGTTTATGTTTTTTACATAAACTCCATTGTTTGTGCCATCAATTATTAATATGTCTGGTATCTTATCAGATTTGTCGTATTTTGTGAAGTATTGTGTATCAAAGCGATACCACCGTATCATTTTGATAAAAAATCACTTTTTAATGAATATATATTTTCCTCTTCCTTCCGGAGCATCAAGCTGTCCGTCCTCAAATACTGTCTCTCCCCTGGAGATGACCTTGACTATTTTCCCGCGGAATTCCCTGTTCTGGAAAATATCATAATCACACTTTCCGGCAAAATTATTCTTCGTATATGTCCATTTTGCGGACGGGTCTATCATCACCATGTCCGCGTCGCTTCCTTCCTGAAGCGCACCCTTCTGGGGATAAAGGCCGTATATCTTTGCTGCATCCTTGGATGTGAGCTCCACGAACCTGTCCATGGAAAGTCCCCTCTCCATTACTCCCTCGGAAAATAAAAACTGCATCCTTGTCTGAAGTCCTCCCATACCGCATGGCACCTTCCTGAAGTCCTTCTCCGCCATTTTCTGTTCAAGGCTGAAGGGGCAGTGGTCGGTGGATATAAGGTCTATGCTGCCATCCAATATGCCCTTCCAGAGCTCCTCCCTGTCCTCCTCGGTCTTTAAGGGAGGGTTTACGGCATAAAGTCCGCCCCTGTCCGTCTTATATACATCGTTGGTAAAGGCGAGATAATGGGGGCAGGTCTCCAGATAGAACTCATTTCCAAGGGATTTTTCCCTTCTCTTTATGTCCACGGTCTGCTTTGTGCTGGTATGGGCTATACATACCTTCGTACCCATCTCCCTCTGAAGGACAGCCAGTTCACTGACCGCCATTTCTTCCGCCAGATTGGGCCTTGTGTAATAAAGCTCCTCCATATCCGTCAGACCTTCTTCTTCCTTTTCCTCTAAAAGCTCATTTATTATGTCGTTGTCCTCGGCATGTACCATAAGTACCGCCTCAGGACCTATTTTCTCCATTATGAGCCTCAGATCACCTGTATTGAGGGTTATGCCGTCATAGGTGGTATAGGCTTTATAGGAGCCTATGCCCTCATCCTTTATATCATCCAGCTGCTGAAGCTGTTTTTTATACTCCTCGGTAAAAATAAAGTGGAAGGCATAGTCCACCGCCGACCTGGAAGCCAGGCGCTTTCTTTCCGCTATGCACTCCTTCGCGCTCTGGCCTGAAACTGGCTGGCAGAAATCTATTATGGATGTGGTGCCTCCAGCTAAGGCTGCCCTGGAACCATCATAAAAATCATCGGTGGTGGAAACATCGCCCATTTTATAATCCAGATGGACATGGGCGTCCACTCCTCCAGGTACTATCCACAGTCCGCCGGCATCTATGACCTCCACTCCTTCAGATATGCCATCTTCAGCGCAGCTGTTTTTATCTAATATTTTTTCTATTTTCCCCTGCTCATTTATCAGTATGTCATATTCACCCTGCCGGTCTCCGAAAAATACCATACCATTTTTGATCAGTTTTTTATGTGACACCACTATGATCGGCTCCTTTTTGTCAATACTCTATTTTAATACAATCCCTGGAGCATACCGTCCTGCATACTCCACAGCCCTTACATGTTTTCTGGTCCACACTGGGATAAAGGTCCTCGCCCATATATATGGCACCATATCCGCAGTCCCTGCAGGCCGTAAGGCACTGTCTGCATTTGATACAGTTTGTCTTATCTATAACTATGGAAAATTTCTTTTCACGGCTCAGGCTGTCCTGGTCAACGATATATTTCAGAGAACTTCCTATGATTTCATCAAGGCTCTGGATATTTTTCCTCTCCATGTAGTCCTCAAAGCCCTTTATCATGTTTTTGACCATGGCAAAACCATATCTGCTTATGGCTGTACATACCTGTACCATACCACAGCCTAAAAGCATGAACTCCAGGGCGTCGGCATATCCGCTTATGCCGCCCACACCTGCCAGGGGCACCGTTGTTTTCATCTTTATGTCAGCCACACATCTGAGGGCTATGGGCTTTACAGCCGGTCCAGAAAGCCCTCCTAAGGCTGCCTTTCCATATACATTCAGTTTGGGCAGTCCAGTCTCTATATCGATACCTATGAAGCTCTTTACCGTATCTATGGCGCATATGGAGTCAGCCCCTCCCATTACGGCAGCCTCGGCTAAGGCTGAAATATCCGTTACATTGGGGGTCATTTTCACTATTATGGGCGTGTTTTTCTTTGTAAAGCTCTTTATGGCAGCAACGGTGTTTTCAAGGAGCACCTCATCGGCCGCGGGTATTTTTCCGCTGCCATCGCCCTGGGGACAGGACATGCTGCACTCTATCATATCAGCTCCGGCCTCTTCCAGCCTTTCCACGAGATATTTCCACTCGTCCCTTTCTCCAGCCATTATACTGCCTATGAGTATCCTGTCCGGGAATCTTCCTTTCAGTACCTCTATATCAGAGCATATATCATCTATGGAGCGTTCTGAAATAAGGTCATAGTTATAGAAGGCCATCTGCTTCTTTCCGGCAAAATCAAGGGCACCCATATTGGGCTCAGCCAGTTTAGGCCTTCTGGCATCCACTGATACCGTCTTGAAAACTATTCCTCCCCAGCCTTCTTCCAGCGCCCTTATTTCCTTTTCCAGGCCGTCTGAGGACGGTGACGCCGCTACGACAAAGGGATTTACCATATGCAGTCCGCAAAAATCCACACTTATATCTTTCATCTTTTTTCCTCCCTGAGCTCTCTATTGGCCCTTTCCACCGCATTTACTATGGGCACATAACCCGTACATCTGCAGAGATTTCCTGACATGGCCCTTTTTATATCATCCCTGTCAGGATCGCTGTCCTTCAAAAGAAGGGCATAGGCGCTCAATATCATTCCGGGGGTACAGTATCCACACTGCACAGCTCCCTCTTCCACAAAGCATTTTTTGAGCACATCGGCTATGTGCTCCTGGGAAAGGCCCTCGATGGTCAGTATATCCTTCCCCTCCAGCTGTCCTGCCAGAAGTATGCAGGAATTTACAGGAGTCCCATCCACCAGTATGGTGCATGCTCCACATTCTCCTATGCCGCAGCCTTCCTTTGTGCCTGTCCTGCGGCATAATTTTCTTATGATATCCAGGGCACGGTCAGCGGGGTCCACCGCTGCCTCTGCTTCCTGGCCATTCAATACAAAATTTATAACCCTGCGTTCCATGTTAAGCCTCATCTCCAAAAACCATATCTTTCAATGTCCTGTAGGTCAATTTTTCACAGACCATGGACTTATATCTTATGGGGTCAGTTACGTTTTTCACATTCAATATCTTCTGGGAAAGTTTCTTTGATATATCCTCTACGTCCTTGAGGCTAATATCCCTGCCGGTATATGCTGAGCATATATCATCCTCACACTGTATCTTATCCAATGCGGCTCCGATGCTTATCTTAAGATCATCCACCCTGTTTCCTTCAGCCTTTAATGCCACTGCCAGGGTAAAGTCTGACATGGTGAGGGCAGCTTTCCTTCCTACTTTCTCATAAAAATAACGATATGACTTATCCCTTCTAGGGATAAGTATTTCTGTTATCAGCTCCTTTTCACCAAGGATGGTTTTCTTTCCAGCGGGTATGCCATAGTAGCATCCTCTGACACACATGCCCTCATGTCCAAGGCAGGCTGCACAGGGCTTCATGATCTCACCAACAGGTATTATCCTCTCTTCCTGGCCATTTACCGACTTTACACTGGCACCGAGCACACAAAGTGCCGGTATGGCATCAGCGGCCAGGCAGGCATTGGCTATATTTCCGCCTATGGTGCCCTGGTTCCTTATCTGGGGGCCTCCAACTTCAGAGCAGGCCTTAGCAAGTATGGGGGCTTCCTTCTTTATTATCTCACTCTCACATATGGACGTAAGTTTCGTACAGCTTCCTATCTCTACCACATCATCTTTTACACGGATGTAGTCTAATTCCTTTATATCTCCTATGTCCACAATGGTATGATCCGCATACCATTTTCTGTTTACAGCTTTTACCGTTATATCAGTTCCGCCCGCCATAAATATCATTTTTTTATCCTGGCCGGCTGCGTAATCCAGCGCTTCTTTTAAAGAACCTGGTTTATAATAATCAGATACTTTCATTTTCCCACCTCTATTTATTCACAGCAAAAATCACCGCCATGGGATCAGCCGGCAGGCTTCTTATCCTTCCCAGGTCTCCAATGGCATTATTTACAGCGTTGACGTATGCCGCCGCTCCGGGGTCCAGAGACGGCTCTCCCAGGGATCTGGCTCCATAGGGTCCTCTGTCCCCGCCGTTTTCTATTATTATGGGTTCTATCTCTCCCACGTCCATAAATGTGGGGATGGAATACTGGTCAAAGTTATCATGGGTAGTTTTACCGTTCTTTTCTCCCAGGTCCTCCATAATGCCGTATCCCATGGACATTATGGCTCCTCCGGTTATCTGTCCCTTAGCATGGAGAGGGTTCATGGCCCTGCCTATGTCATGGGCAGCTGCTATTTTTATGACCTTAGTCTTTCCGGTGCATATATCCACCTCTACCTCTGCTCCTATGCATGAGTAGGTATACTCATAGAAAGGTTCTCCTTCTCCGGTCTTAGGATCGAATTTAAGCTCAGGCACCTTATATGTACCATTTGCCGCCGGTGTCCTTCCGGAACTGTAGCATATGGATACAGCCTCCTCATAGGATATGGTCTCATCTCCTATCAGGACTTTATCATTTTTAATGGATATTTCGCTCTCATCCCTATGGTAATGTTCAGCCAGGGACTCTATGATTATTTTGTTTATCTTATCAGCTGCATCAAGAATGGCATTTCCTCCGATGAACGTTCCTCTGGAGGCAATGCATGCTCCCGTAAGTGGAGCCTTGCTGCTGTCGCTTTCATTGATGGTGACCCTCTTGAAATCAACTCCCAGGGCTTCAGCTGTTATCTGTGCCATGGTCGTATGAAGGCCCTGTCCAAGCTCCGTCAATCCTATGGAAAGCAGTATGCTTCCATCCTCCAGGACTTCCACATGGGCTCGTCCTATATCGTCAAGTCCTGTTCCTACACTGTTTCCACGAAGGCTCAGGGACAGGCCCACTCCCCTTCTGATGGTCTTTCTGGGATTTTCTTTCTTATATTTCCAATATTTTTCCTCATAATCAAGGGCCTTTGCCACTGCGTCAAGGGTGTCTTCAGCTCCGACCACATGGAAATCCATGACCTGGCCAGATCCATTCTTATCCCCTGTTTTCAATATATTTTTCTTTCTGAGCATATAAGGGGATATGCCTGCCTTTTCAGCCAGTTCCTCTATGGCGCACTCCCTGGCGAATATGCCCTGGGGATTTCCGAACCCTCTGCATGAGCCGCATGGTATGTTATTGGTCATGACCGCCACTGAATGGCAGTATACGTTCGGTATATTATAGGCTCCTGCTCCCAGGGAAACTGCCTTGAAAATTATACCGGGAGACATGATGACATAGGCTCCTCCATCGGCTATGGAATCCACTGATATGGCCTTTATCATGCCTTCCTTATCGGCACCTATCTTGACATTGAAATCAAAGGGATGTCTCTTATGGCTCTCCCTTATGGACTCATCCCTTGTGAGTTTATATTTTACCGGTCTTTTAGTCTTTAAGGCCGCTGCCGCTGCCCTGACAGCCATGGACTCCGGACTTTCCAGCTTTCCTCCAAAGGATCCGCCGCTGGCACAAGCTCTGATGGTCACCTTTGACAAGGGCAGATTAAGGCATCTGCTTATGGAAAGCCTGGGCATATAAAGGTTCTGCAGGTTTCCCATGACTACTACCTCATCATCCAGCCTTCCGGGAAAGGCCATGACTACCTCCGGTTCCAGATAGGAATGTTCCTGGTATCCTGTCTTATATTCATTTTCAACTATTATGTCGCTTTCCTCAAATCCCTTATCCAGGTCGCCCTTATGGATATGACACTCCGAACATATATTATCCAGGTACATATCAGATACGACCTGCTCATTGCCTATGGCCTTATGCATATCAGTAATGGCGGGAAGCACTTCATATTCCACCTCGACCAGCTCAGCGGCCGCTTCAGCCTGCTCATAGGTCTCAGCTACCACAAGGGCAACTATATCTCCCTTATGTCTTACTTTGTCATCGGCAAATATGTACTGATCCTGTACATCCTCACCCATCACCTTCTCACCAGGCAGGTCCTTGGCCGTAAGCACACAGGCTACGCCCTCAGCCTTTTCTGCCTTTTCGGTGTTTATGCTCAATATCTTAGCATGGGGATATTTGCTCTCCACGCCCTTGGCATGCAGCATTTGTGAATCATCAAAATCATCGCCAAACATTATTTCGGCGTTTAATTTTTCCATTACTTCTATTCTTTGTTTGCTTTTTGATACTGTATATAACTCTTTCATTTTCCACCTCCGGAAATGACCATATAAAAAATAGCAATGTTCCCGCGCCATTGCTATTTCTTGTATTTATTCACTTTATCATGGATATTATAATCCATGTCCGTCTCTATGTCAGTCAAGGTGTATCAAAGCGATACCACAATATCATTTTGATACGTCTATATCCCCAATCTTGTCTATCTTCCTGTATAATGTCGCTATTCCTATGCCAAGGGCCTTGGCCGCCGCTATCTTGCCTTTTTTAGAGCTGCCGTATACCTTGAGTGCTTTTATTATCTCCGCCTGTTCCAGTTCCTCCAGGGATTTTATATTATTATCCTCACAGGATGTGACTATCTTTCCGTATATAAAATTTTTTGGCATGGTATTTTTATCTAATATGCCGCTGTCATCCAGGACACTGACCATGTGTTCCACCGTTGTCTCCAGTTCCCTGACATTGCCCATCCAGGCGTGATTTTTCAATATCATGAGGGTCTCGGGATCTATCCTCTTAAAATAAGTATGATATTTCTTTGTATATACTTGGATATAGTAGTAAATAAGGTCCTCTATATCGTCCCTTCTGTCCCTGAGCGGCGATATCCTTATATTAAGTACGCTCAGC
>JABLTR010079748.1_pt1 | contig 11639 bp, 11 predicted proteins | sample 7160071 | NCBI WGS metagenome assembly JABLTR01 (sample SAMN14651230, study PRJNA627086) | human gut metagenome | isolation source: feces | host: Homo sapiens
CCGGGTACCGGTGGCAGGGGCGCGCACGAGCCACCAGCGGCTTCAGGCTCAAATTTCCGACCAAGCCGCACAACAACAGAGTACCAACCAAGATAAAGCCGTAATAGCGGTAGGTTTTTGAAATGCAAAAAGCGATGCCGGTTGCCAGCCAAACCCCGCCGACATTGCCCATAGCCGAAATGATCGGCATAATAATATCTAAAAACCGGCAACGGAAATTGCGCTGGATAAACGCCAGAATCCGTTCATCTGTCATTTGCAGACGGTTAATACCAACCACTCCTTTCATGGGCAAATTGAAATAAAGGCCTTTTATCCGGCCTTTTCGTAAAAAACAAATTCAAAATATATATCTCCAATTTCACATTAAGCAGCTAACCTCTTTGAATCGTGACCCTATTATAGCCTATTTTTAGTTAAAAAGCAAGTACCGCTTTATGGAAACCGGGCATTTCCAAGTATTGGCGCTTTTCCTGTTTTGTGCTTCAAATTTGTGTAAAACAGCCCAATATCCTGTTAAAACGCTCGAATTTTTTCACTAAGATATGCCATAAGGCTGTCGTCGTTTACACAAGCCTGATAAGGGGCACAGGCCTCATCCTCCTGCCAAACGCCGCCATCCGGAATATTCCCCCGCCTTTTTAGCCCTGGCCTATGCGCAGGGTCTCAACGATGCCGCCGGCCGTACTTCGCCCTGCCCCGGAATACATTCCACATCCGCATGCAGGAGGAAACCAAAAGCACTCCCATCGCCAGCGCACCGGCTATACCGAGGGTATGCATGCCGGTTTCGAGAAACATTTCCGTGTTGCCTGTTATTCCGTACTCCATTGTATAATAGATTCCGCCGCCGGGCACCATTGGCAGCAAGGCTACCAGCAGGTAACCAGTCGCCGGCGCCTTATGTGCCCTGGCCATAACCTCAGCATAGGTAGAAAGCGCCAGCGTACCCAAAAAATACTGAAGCAGCTCGCTTTGCAGCGGTGTGCAAAGGAGATATACCGCCCAGCCAAACGCACCGCCGAGCGGCATAAAAAACAGCGCCTTCCCCCGGACATTAAAGACAATACAAAAAGCAAAACAGGCGACAAAGGCATATAAACACTGAAAGTATGCCACAAGCTTCCCCCTTCTTTCCGCCCAAAGCATGACGGCGCACAGCCCCTCATACCCCAAATAAAAGCCGGGGAACAACCAGGGCAGCGCCGGCTCCAATGGCGATTGCCGCCGCGACCAGCAGGCTCTCTACAAAACGGATCAACCCGGCCAATACATCGCCCGCCATAATGTCGCGCATAAAGGTGGTAATCATAATCCCCGGCACCAATGTCATCAGCGCCCCGATAATCACTTTGTCAGAATTTGGCGCAAGGCCGGCCCTTGCCATCAATGCCGCCAGCAGCACTACCGCCGCGCTTGCCAAAATATCGGTAAAAAAGGCATTGCCCTTCAGGCGGCCCATTCCATGGCAAATCAGCTTTATTACGGCGCCGCAGACGAATGCGCAGGCGGCATCGGCCAGCTTTCCGCCAAAGAAAAGCGTGAAGGAAAAGGAAATCAGCGCATAGGCAGCAATTTGCACGGCAAAGCGATAAGACGGGCGGCGCGCAAGCACGCGAACCTCCCGGTCAGCTTGCCTGACCTCCGGTTTATCCCTGCAAATCCGCCGGCACAGGTCGTTTATTCTTTCGAGCCGGTCCAGGTTGACCGTCTGGCTCGGTACACGCTTCAGCTTTGTAAAGGGATGCCCCTCCGGCGTGTTGACGGTTACAAAAATACAGCTGGGAACCGCGAAGATATCGCAATCCCGCATATCATAAGCCGCCAGAATACGCTGTATCGACTCTTCCACCCGGTATATTTCGGCTCCGTTTATAAGCAACTGATAGCCGATATTCATTGCCATATTCAGCAGTTCATCACATGGTACCTGGCGCACGCAAGCTCCTCCCCCGCCTATTTCTTAACCCAAATATAGGCTGCCGCCCGCTTAAATAGAACTAAAACACTAGCATGGTTCCTTCATAAACGCGCGCAGGGCGGGCAGCTTCTCAAAGCAATCGCAGACGCCCATCTCATAAATCTCCCTCAGCTTTTCAGGGTCCTTCTCATAGCGGCTCAGCAAAATCGGGCGGCTGGGCCGGATGATCAGCGCCTCGCCGGATTTCTCCAGCTTACGGCAAAACTCGGTCTCCCGATTGTATTCTTCACTGCGGGCCATCATGGTTTGAACAAATTCCGGGTAATCTCCATATTTTACCCGCAGCACTGCCCTGGGAAAGTCCGAACGGGACCGCTTGCGGTAAGTAGCGTCCCGGGTCAATACAATTACATTTTTCCGATTTCCGTCCGCAATGGACTGCTCGACCGGAATGGGCGTTGCACAGCCGCCGTCCAGCAGCTTGTACCCCTTATATTCGACAATTGGAGAAACAAACGGCAGGGAACTGCTTGCCCGTACCGGAGTAAGCGCCTCGTCAAACTCCTCTTTTGAAAAAAAGACCGTACGGCCGGTGTTCAAGTCGGTAGCGCCTGCCTTTAGCTGAACCGGCGAATTGAAAAAGGCCTTATAATCAAAGGGCAGCAGGTTGTGAAACAGCTCCCCGAAAATAAAATCAAAGCCAAACAGCGAGCCCGTCCGGTAAAGGCTGGCAATACTGATATACCGTTCATCCCGGATATAGCGGTAGAATATTTCATAATTTCTGCGCTGCTGCTTTGAGATAAAGCTCAGGGCATTGCACGCGCCTGCGGAAATTCCATATACCGTAGGAAACTCAAAATTCTGCTCCAGCAAAACGTCCAACACCCCGCTTGTGTAGGCGCCGCGCGTACCGCCGCCTTCCAACACCAAACCTACCGGCATACTGATTCAGCCCCTTCCATCATTATAATCCAATTAAATATTACTATACCGCCAAATAATACGATTTATTTTATTATAAAAGGATTTCCGTCTATTTGCAAGCCGCAGTCACCCTTTATGGGCCTGCTTAAGCCGTGCCCAAAGAAAAATTTTTTTAAAATGCCTTGCAATTTCTTTTTAAATACGCTATAATAACAAAGCACTTGAAAGACAAGCTGTTTAAACGGACGATTAGCTCAGCTGGCTAGAGCATTCGCTTGACGTGCGAAGGGTCACAGGTTCAAGTCCTGTATCGTCCACCAAACCGGAGCAAAGTTCGCTTTGCTTCGGTTTTTTTGTGTATAAAAAACCCCGATTGCTTCAGAAATTCAGAGAAGCAGCCGGGGGAATTTTTATATTGCCGTTTACGGTTTCAAAATTTTTGCCGAGGCTCATTTCGCGGCCTGTTGCAGCACCGCGCCTGCTACGCCTCCGGCAGCCTGAATGCCCGATCCGCCCTCCTCAACGACCACGACAAAGGCATAGGGCGTGTCCTGCCGCTGAGAAAAACCGACTATCCAAGCGCTGGGCTCCTTTTCCCCACCGACCTCCGCGGTACCGGTTTTCGCGCAAATTTCAAGGCCCGGAAAAAGGCTTTCACCATAGTAGCTGGTTACATTGTTGCGCATATACCCCTTCAGCCGTTCGGCGGTCTGCGCCGTCATCAGAGAATCCCCCTGAATAGCATGCCCACTTTGGGTAACCAGGCCGAAGCTGGTGGTAACCGACTTTATAAAATAGGGCTCTACCGGCGTGCCGCCGTTGGCAATTGCCCCCATCAGGCGCGCCATATGGTAGGGGTTCGCCAGGTCCGTGTATTGTCCAATACCGCTCCAGGCCAGCCCGTCGCTTGTGGCGTCCTCCACATCGTAGACACTGGCGGCTGTTGTTATGCCATCGATGCTGTACCGCTCGCCGAAGCCGAGCTGTTCAGCCGTCTTTTGCATAACCTCGCTGCCCAGCTCCACCGACAGCTCACCAAAGGCTACATTACAGGAACGCGCCAGCGCCGTTTTAAAATCAATCTGGCCATGTGTGCCTGTACAATTGATCTTGTTGCCGTTAATCACCACACTGCCGTTGCAGACAAAGGTCTTTTCATCCAGATTGCTGATGTTTTCAATCGCCGCGGCAGCGGTGACGATTTTAAAGGTAGAACCCGGCGTATAAAGGCCGGAAAGCACATTATTCAAATAGACGCCGTCATACTTTCCCGTCTCATCCGTATCCAGATCCGCCGGCGGGGAAGCGGGATCAAAGGTCGGGGAGCTTACCATACAGACGATCTCTCCGGTCTTGTAATTATAGACCAGCACGGATCCTTTACGCCCATTCATGGCATTATAGGCTGTTTTGCACAGCTCTGCATCCAGCGTGAGCTGGATTTTACTGCCGTTCCCGCCCCCGGTGGGCGAATACAGCCCGGTTACCAGGTTGTAGCCGGAAAGCGGGGCACGATATACATACTGTACAGAGGTAGAAATATAACCGCGCGTGTCGCCTACCGTCTGAAGCATTGCACACCGCACCGCCGGGTCCTCGTTATAGATGCGCTCCCCGTTGCTGCTTTGCGCCAGGACGGTATTGTCCCGGTCCGTAATAGTGCCGGACACTCCACCCTGCGTAATATGCTTGTTAAACGGCTGTACCGCCCATTCCCCGCCCTGAAAGGCAAATTCGGCCAAAAAAAAGCCTAAGCCTGCTACAAACAGCGCGATTAAAAAATATAGGACCAGCGAACGCTTTCCTGTTGTCTTCAACGCAACCGCACCCCTTTCATCAGCTTAAAAATATCATCGGTTCTTTTTACTTCTGCGCGCCGCATAGGTCCGCTCATCGCTCGCCTTGATAAACGCGAGCAGCCCCCATACCGCGGCCATGCTGGAGCCGCCGGCGCTAATAAAGGGCAGCGTCACACCCGTAAGCGGCAGCACGTCGGTGGCGCCGAAGATATTCAGGCAGGTCTGGAATAGCAGCAGCCCCGCGGCCGAACACGCCGAGATGGAGTAGAACGTCGAGCGGCTCTTGGTCACATCCGATCTGGCATAGAAAACCAGCAGCGCAATGGCCGCCACGATGATCACTGCCATCAGCAGCCCCAGCTCCTCCCAGGCCATACCAAACACCAGGTCGCTCGTCGCCGCAAAGACAGGTTTTCCGCTTTTTCCGCCGGCCAGGGCACCCTCGCCCAGGCCCACGCCAAAAAGCCCGCCGCTTGAGCCATAGCTGAGCACGCGCGTCTGCTGGTAGCCCTGGCTGTCATTGGTATATTCCCAAACATGGCGCCAGCCCTCAAAGCGGCTGACTACATGCGGCCGAAATGTCAAAATTAGAAACAGCCCCAGCACCGCCGCGGCAATTGCCAGCGCCACAGTACGAACACTACCCGAGCGCATAAAAGCCACGAGCAGAAAGGTGACAAAAAAGATACAGGCAGTGCCGAAGTCGTTCATTAAAAACAGGCACCCGAGGCAGGCGGCGGAGAACAGGATAAATCCGGTAAGGTTGCGCGCTGTTTGCAGCCTGTCCAGCGTAGAGGCACCCACAAAAACAAACGCAATTTTAATAAATTCCGACGGCTGAATACTAATAGGCCCGATATAAATCCAGTTTCCCGCACCGTGGCTGGCATTGCCGCGCGCAAGCGCCAGGTTGGCTGCAAAAAGCAGGATTGCGCCGATGGCGATGAAGGTGCGGAACTTCATGACACGTTCCAGGTCGTTCATAAACCAAATCAAAAAGCAAAAGATCAAAACACCCAGCAGCAGCGTAATCACCTGCATATAGGTGGTTTTCATCAGGGAAAAATTAAAAATGTCCATTGGCCCAGGCGCTTCCGCCCCCTCGGGCAGCGCCGCCCGCGTTCCGGAAAGCAGCATAATGCCAATGCCAGACAGCAGAAATCCAATGGTTTCCAGCTCAAAGCTGACATGGTTCAGGCCACGCGTGGAGTAAAAAAACATCCCCCACTCAATAACCGTCACCAGCACAAAGGGCAAAACCGGCAGCGCGGAAAATTGGCCTCCAGAAAAACAGGATTGTACCAGCAGCAGCAGGTGGATGAAGGTTGTCAGCAGCAAAAGGCCTGTAGGGTTAGCGGCCCGGCGCACACGGCGCTTAGGGGTACGGATGGGCGCATCGGTAACGCGCTTGAGCATAAGCGATGTAGAACCCATATTCAGCACATCACCGGGAAAAACCGGCGCATCCTTTGTAACCTTTTTGCCATTGATCCGCGTCCCGGATTTGCTGTCGGTATCGGTCACCACCCAGCCGCTCTCCCGGCGCATGAGCACCGCATGGTCCCGGCTGGCGGTATTGTCCGGCAGAACGATATCGCAGCTTTTGCTGCGTCCAAGCGAGTTTTCCCAATACAGGACGGGAATCCGCGTTTTGCTGACGACATCCTCCAGCACAATGACCGGCTCCTCTTTTCTCTGGCCGGCCTTGAACGATAAAAAGCAGCGTGCCACAACAACCAGGGAGAGCAGCGGTGTAATGATACGCAAAATAAACAGGACTCCGGTGATAACACCTTGTACTGCGGGTGAATCCATTTTATTCCGTCCTCCTCTTCTCCACTTATTCTTTCTAAAACAGAGCGCGCCATACTGTACACGGCACGGCTTCTCATAATTAACCGGGTATGCTGAACCATTATTTTAATTATTATAACGTCTTTTCAAAAAGAATGCAAAAGGTCTTTTTTCGTCGCCGGATCCAAATACGCAAGCCTTACGGAATCCTGAGTTTTATTACGATATTGTAAGGTTTTATCTCTTGAAATTCCGGCCGGAAACCATTATGATAAAAGTATTGGAAGATCTTTATTTTAATTAAAAGCAAGGATTATTCCTAAACAAAATGGGTAAAATAGAAAGTGGGGTTATGAATTATGAAAAAATTATTGGCTGTTCTCGTTTGTCTCGCCGGCATTGGCGCTTTGGTATATACCCTGGCCCAGCATTTCCTGCCCTTCACCTGTTACTCCTGGTGCAGTAAAATAACCCCGGCCCTGAAGCCAAAGCAGTCAAAATAAGAAAAGGGGGCCGCGTTCCATATGAAGCGTTTTTTCGCCATAACCGCCGCCTTGGCAGGCGTCATTGCACTGGCCTGCGCCGTTCTTCGCAGGAATGGGGCGCTGCAGCAGCCCGGCCGTTCGGGGGTGGAGCTTGAGGTAAGAACCCCCTCCTCCGTCACCGTAGCAGGGCGCGCTACGCCCTTGTTCCTGCTGGAGCTTTGGAGCAAGCTGTCCGAATCCCTGTGTACATTCGCCACAGCAGCCGCGCTTCTGTGGCGGAATAAAAAGCACGGTTAAAACCTCCGCTATTAATTCTATGCAACGAAAAACGCATTCCGGTTCAGAACAACCCGGAATGCGTTTTTTATTGCCCCTGGGCAATCATTCACCGGCGGGGAGGAGCATGGAAATGCCCTTTTCCAAATTGCTCTGGGTGAGCATCCCCTTGGCCCCAGTGACGATGTAGCCGTCTGCATCAATAAAATAAGTGGTGGGAAAGGCCTGTATGCCGTAAGCCATAACGGCCTCCTGGTCCACGTCAAAGCACGCTGGGAATGTGTACTTCTGCTCCTCAAGATATTGACGGCCGCTTTCCTCGGTTTCGCCAAAGGCGCCGATAGAATTTACCATGACAAAGTGGATCTGATCCCCATATTCTTGGTAGGCCTCCTGAAAGTCCGGCATCTCCTGCCGGCATGGCCCGCATTTGCTGGACCAAAAATTGAGGACTACCGGCTTGCCGCTTAACGCTGAAAGCCGCACGGGATTCCCGTCCAGGCCAACAGCCTCAAAATCAGGCGCCTTTATCCGGCTGGCACTGCTTGCGCTTTCGCTCTTACTGCTCTGAGCCTCCAGCAGCTCCGGCGTATATTGCGCGCTGAACAGCTGATATACAACAGCCGCACCCGCCAACACTACCACCGTCGCCACAAGGGCGAAGACCCATTTCATTTTTGAAGACATATTCGTCCCTCCTCAGCTGAGTAATGCCAGCAGCTGCCCGAGCATGCCGGTCATCATAAAAATTCCTACCACAATCAGCAGCACACCCGAAACCACATTGATTACCCGGTAATGCGCTTTAATCCAAGCAAACGTAGACTTCAGCTTCTGAATCAAAATAGAGCTGAGCAAAAACGGAACGCCCAAGCCCGCTGAATAGCACAGCAGCAGTCCTATTCCCTGCCAAACGGACGCCTGCTGAGAGGCCAGCATTAGGGCGGAACCCAGAAAAGCGCCCACGCATGGGGTCCAGCCGACAGAGAAGACCATGCCGAAGACTACCGCGGACCAAAACCCCATTGCTTTCCCTTGGCTCCAGCGCATGCCGCCCTTGAACAAGGCGAGCTGGAACACCCCAAGAAAATGTAAGCCAAAGAAGATGACAATCAGCCCGCTGACAATATTCACCACAAGCTGGTATTGCTGCAAAAGCAGGCCGACCGAGCCCGCGAACGCACCTAGAACCAAAAAGACCAAGGTGAAGCCCAACACAAAGCCCAAAGCGTTTTTCAGCGCTGCATACTTTTTTTCCGGCTCCTTACCGCCGGCAAAATAAGAGATATAAATGGGCAGCATCGGCAGCAGGCACGGGGATACAAAGGTGATGAGCCCCTCTAAAAAAGTAATCAAATAAGTCATCTGTCGTTTTCGCTCCTTCCATTTCGGATACCCCGCACGGCAGCATAGAGCCGTGTTATTACGCCTGTAAAGGCAGCTTAGACGCCTTTGGGGATATTAAGGCTTTCGGCACTAAAACTGCCAGGGCAGGCGGTTTATATTTTCGCCTTCAAAATACCACTTAACTATGTAAAATTTCAAAGCAAAATACTGCCCGCCTGGACGATTTTTTCCTTAAAATCACACAATACTATCCGCGGCAGCGAGAGAGATTTTTGATTGCTGGGCACATCCCAAACCCCCGGCATAGATTAGCGTTCATTTGCTTATAAAACATATTCAGAGTGAAATATAATTTCTTTTCCATTTTCTTTGGCGTATTTTATTTCTTCTCTTGTCATACTTCCTATATGTCCTCCAATATCCACTACATATATAGCATCTGAAAGATCTATTCTTTTTAGGTGCGCCTCCTCAAGGATATCCAAATCAGCCGGTGTTAATTCACTCTTTTTCAATCCGTAAACGCATTGCAATACATTAAATCTGTGCTTTACCTCCAGTTCAAATGCTATCCTCTGCATTTCCTTTTCAAATCTCATACTCCCGCAAATTGTAATCGTTTGCATATCATACCCCGCACATTCATTAATTTCAAATATACTCGTATTATAGCACATCCAGATATAAATTTTCTATTATTGCCCAGTTCATGCGGCGAGCGAAAACAAGCGCTTTTATAACAGGTGTCCCCTTATAGCCGGCCGTGTCGTTTTATTTTACCATCGGAAAGCCGGGCGCCATTTAAGCGCCAAAGCACCAAAAAACGCTGCTATTTTAGGGTCTGTAACAGAGAACGAAGGGAGTCCGTATTTTCAAGGAGCTTCACGGTTTCAGCCTTTGTAGCGCCGTAAATTCAAGTTTTTTATAGTATATCCTCTTTTATACTGGTTTTCTGTGACCATGTTACATTTATTTCCCCGCATATACAAAACAGCGTGCCGGATTGTTTTTCAATCCGGCACGCTGTGCTTAACGCACCTCTGTCCTGTCCCCTACCTTAGACTCCGAACTGGAAGCGCTGCTGATTTTTCCCGCCAAAAAGCTGTCAATCTCTTTATTCCAGCTTTGACGAAGGAGCTCCAGCGCCACTGAGTCTGTGCTTTCTCCCTGTGCCAGCTCCCCGAAGCCGGAGAGGTCATTGGGCGATTGCATGCTGACAACCTCATAATCACGGTCCCACTCATCCAGATGCCCCGCCAGATAGGAGAGGATTTCGTCCGTACTCATGTCTAAATTATGATACCCGTCGCCAAGCAGGCTCTGTAATACGCCGAGCTGGGCGTCCATATCCATGTCCTGGGCTCCCTGGAGTATTTTGCGAATAAACGCCGTGATCGTTTTTTCCTGCTGGCCGCAGAGGATGCGGTAATCATTGAGCTGTTCCTCCAATGTCACCTTTCTGGATGGCGAGATAAAAAGATAGTCCATCAGTTCATAGGGCTCCAGCGTCCCTGAAAAATAGCCGGTGATTTCCGACATCAGGCTGTATTCCTCCTCACTGACCACGATATCAAGCGGATAAAGCATGTTAGCCGTTGCCAGCAAACTGGATTGGGGAATAAGGAAAACGCCGCTTAGCTTTTGCCCCGTATAACTTTCCCATTGCTGCTGGGTTACATCCAGGAACCCTTCTATTTCCTCAGGGGCCCCTTGGCCCCCGAAAGGATACAGCGGGCTAACAGCACTCATCATTACCTCCCGGACAAAGGAAATCTCCTTAATCTGCCTATTCTCTTCATCCATAGCAACCAGGCAGGCCGCAGGCAGATATTCCTGCCATACATCTGTATCCGGCACCAAAAGCACCATAAATTTAGGCATATCCTCTGTTTGAGCAGAGGACCGGACCAGGGCCGGATTCCGCTCCGGCTCAACCGGAACCAGCAGCTTATCCAGCAATTTTGGCCCGTACACCACCGCTGCCGCCAGCAGCACCAAGGCTGCGGCAGCCTGCAGCATATGCTTCAGCACCGGATGCCGCCCCTGGGAACGCCCATTCTGCCCGCCGTTCTCCGCGGCCCGCATGACCTTAGCCCTCAATGCAGGCTCCGGCTCTATACGGTTTACTACGTCCTTGAGCATTTTTTCTCTGGGTTTCACCGGGCTCCCTCCTTCTCTTCTTCCAGCTCCAGCTTCAACAATTTTCTTCCTCGGAACAAGTGAACCTTCACATTATTTTCCGACATCTTTGTCATCTGGGCGATTTCCTTAATTTTATACCCCTCTATATAATGGAGATGCAACACAATTTTATATTTATCCGGCAGGCGCAGCAGGCCCTCGAGCAAGTCCCGCTCCTCCGGCGTCTGAGCCACTTTTTCCGCCTCTTCCAGGTCTGCACGCCTTCTCCAGAACAAGGATCTCCGCAGGTCCCTGCTTTTGTTGGTCGCAACCCGAATCAGCCAGGCCTTCTCATGCTCGCCGCTCTCGAACACCGGCTTGGCCCTGAGGTAGGAGCAGAATGTTTCCTGAACCGCATCCTCCGCATCTTCCCGGTTGCACAGGAGCACCATGCAAAGCCGGTACAGCATGGCGCCGTAGCAGCCGTATACCCGGGATAGCTCCTCTTGCGCCCCCTCGTTTACCACTCTTATCCCTCATTTCCCTGATCCTGTTTTTAGGGCGCCGCCGGCGCCCCCGCCAGCTTATCCCCGGAAGAGCCCGCCCCAGGCTCTATACTGACCGCCTGGCAGTATAACGCCTCATAGCGCTGTTCAAATAAAGCGCGGTTATAGACCATTTCCCCCTCAAGGGGGTCGCAGACCGAGACGGTTGCCGGCGTGTAGCCTGTCAGCACATAACAGTGCTCACCAGTAACCCAATGAAACCACTTTCCGCTTTCTTTGTCAATCCATCCATACTGTGTAAGGCTCTCGGGATCTGCCAGGCCAATGGTCGCCCATACCAAAACCGGCTCCCCGCGCGCCACCTTTTCATAGCACGCTTCTATACCGGCGCCGGTTAAGTCAACCGCTTGCAAACCGCTCCCCTGTTCCGCCAAAAAGCGGTTTGCTAGCGGTTGACTTAACC
>JABLTR010048052.1_pt1 | contig 11638 bp, 11 predicted proteins | sample 7160071 | NCBI WGS metagenome assembly JABLTR01 (sample SAMN14651230, study PRJNA627086) | human gut metagenome | isolation source: feces | host: Homo sapiens
AAGGGGCCGCGAAGCGGGGGCGCGGGAGTGAATGACATGCCGGTGGCATGTCAGAGCCGCGCCCCGGAATGCCCGCAGGCATTTGGCGCGCAGCGACTGAGGGGATTAAGGCCCTCGGATTATTGCTGCACTTCGCTCGCGCCCGTAGGGGCGGCCATAAACAATGGGCGCAGCCGGATGGCTGCGCCCGTTGTTGGTTTTGAAATTAAAGCGCCTTCTTGGCGGCCTCGACGAGGGCCTCGAACGCGGCGGGATCGGCGATGGCGAGCTCGGAGATGGCCTTGCGGTTCATCTCAATGCCAGCCTTCTTCAGGCCGTTCATGAAGCGGGAATAGTTGATGCCGAACGGAGCGACCGCAGCAGAAATACGGGCGATCCACAGCTGACGGAACTCGCGCTTCTTCAGCTTACGGCCAACGTAAGCGTAGACGCCGGACTTGTAGACGGCCTGCTTGGCCATCTTAAAGTGGCGGGACTTGGAGCCCCAGTAGGACTTCGCGAGCTTCAGGGTCTTATTTCTTCTTTTGCGCGTCATCATTGCGCCTTTAACTCTTGCCATTATTGAATCCTCCTATGTTATCAGTCAATCCCTGCGATTATTTGTAGGGAATCATTTTCTTGACGGTATCTTCCACGGTCACGTCGGCGTAGCCGTTCTTGCGAAGGTTACGGGTGCGCTTGGTGGTCTTCTTCGTGAGGATATGGCTCTTGAAGGCGTGCGCTCTCTTGACCTTACCGGTCTTGGTGAGGTTGAATCTTTTCTTTGCGCCGCTATGGGATTTCAGCTTAGGCATAGTGGTTCTCCTTCCGTTTGTTGCTTTTTGCGAAAATTATTTGGAATTCTTGGGACTGAGGAACATGGACATATTGCGTCCTTCGAGCTTCGCGTCCTTGGCGACGGTGGCAAGCTCGGCGCAGTCGGCCCCGAATTTCTTCAGCAGGTCGACGCCGAGCGAGGTGTGCGCCATCTCGCGGCCGCGGAAACGAACAGTGACCTTCACTCGGTTGCCATCCTTCAGGAACTTCATGGCGTTTTTGACCTTGGTATTAAAGTCGTTGGTATCGATGCTCGGGGACATGCGGATCTCCTTGACCTCGACGACGTGCTGATTCTTTTTCGCTTCTTTTTCCTTTTTCAGCTGTTCGAAGCGGAATTTGCCGTAGTCCATGATCTTGCAGACCGGGGGCGTGGCGTTCGGCGCGATTTTGACGAGATCAAGCTCCTTCTCCTCGGCAAGCGCGAGGGCTGCGGCCGACGTCATGATACCAAGCTGATCGCCATCAGCTCCGATCACGCGGAGCTCCTTGTCGCGGATCTCCTCGTTGATCTGATGTTCTAATTTACCGATGATGAAGCACCTCCATACGCAAAGTGCGGATGCCGCAAGGCACCCGCACATAACTTCGCACTGACTCCCGAAAGGGAGGTGAAAGATATGGACCTCTTCGCGTGAGCTGGAGGTGAGGGCGGCCAAACGGCTCCTTCTTTGTTTTCTCCGCATATTATAGCGGGGAAATCTCTGATTGTCAATACAAATTTATAAATTTTCAGGCGGTTTTCTGTAAATACCATGCGATGAGCAGATCGGCGACCTCGCCGTAGGACTGCACGCCGGACTCCTCATTGAACGCCTTGAGATAGGCGTCGTTGACCTTCTGCGCCGTGTCCTGGATCTTGCCCTCGTACTGGGCATAGTGCTCGTTGGCGGCCTGCGCGTCGGCGCGGACGCCTTCGGCGACATTCTGCCAGATGGCGGAGGCGGCGCTGCGGTCGACCTTTGCGAGTGCGTTGTTGCAGTAGATGTAGGCGGCAAAGGCACCGGAGTAGCGGAAATCGTTCCTCGGGTTTTCCATGCACGCCAGATACGCGCAGAAGTTCGCCTCGTCCTCGGCGGCGACGGCCTGCCGGTGGGCGATCTCGTGGCACATCGTGAACGGGATCCACGCCTCATAGGTGTCGGGGTTGACGCAGCTCTCGCCGGTGAAGCAGATGAAGATGCCCGTTGTGCCGAACTGGCTGAACAGCCGCCACGAGAGCAGCGATTTGACCGGATCGGTCGCGCCGTCAAACTGCGGATAGGCGCTCCGGAGCGAAAGATAGCCGCCCCCGGCCTGTTTTGCGAGCGCCTGGAAGTCGGCGAACTGCGCACGTCCCTGCCCGTCGCGCTGGACCGTCCCGGCATATTGCGTGGCCTGGGCGGCATAATAATTCGTGGCCGCGATCAGCTCCTCCTTGCTGTATTCGCGGACGTCGAGGCCGAGCGTCTCGCCGACACCGGGGCCGAAGTGGTTCAGGCCCCAGAGACCCGTGAACAGGAAGACACCGACGCACACCGCCAGCAGCACGCCCGTCAGCCAGTTCAGAAAGCCGCGATGGCGCGTGAAGATGCAGACGAACGTATAGAGCAGCCAGAGGATCGCGAGGCCCGCCAGCACCTCCCACAGCGCGATCGGCAGCAGGGCCGACACCGACGAGAGCGCCGCCAGAGCCTTGCGCGACCACGCGGGATAGAACGAAAAGACAAGCTGCGGCGCATATTTTGCCGCCGCGAGCATCAGTCCGGTCAGAACCAGAAAAATCGCGGACAGGATCGCCCGCCCAATAGCTTTCGTAAGCAACACATCCTTTCAAGGTGAATCTGCCCCAAAGTATAGCACAAGTGACGGAAAATAGGAACTGTTTTTTGGCGGCGCAGTTGACTTTGAAGCAGTTTTTATTATAATAGTAGCGTTAAAGCGATAAAATCACGTCGGGAGGACGGATGAATGATGAAAAACAGCGAAAAGACGATGGATAAGATCATCGCGCTCTGCAAAAACCGCGGCTTCGTGTTCGCCGGGTCTGAAATTTACGGCGGCCTCGCCAACAGCTGGGACTATGGCCCGCTTGGCGTGGAGTTCAAGAACAATGTGAAAAAGGCATGGCTGAAAAAGTTCGTGCAGGAAAGCCCGTACAACGTCGGCCTCGACGCGGCCATTATCATGAATCCGCAGACGTGGATCACGACCGGCCATGTGTCCAGCTTCTCCGACCCGCTGCTCGACTGCAAATCCTGCAAGGCCCGCCACCGCGCGGACAAGCTCATCGGCGAGGAGCACCATGAGGTCAACGTCGACGCGATGAGCTTCGACGAGATGGACAAGTTCATTGCCGAGCACGAGGATATTGTATGCCCCGTCTGCGGCAAGCATGACTTCACGCCGATCCGCAAATTCAACCTGATGTTCAAGACCGCCATCGGCGTCACCGAGGATTCGTCCTCTACCTGCTATCTCCGTCCGGAGACCGCACAGGGCATCTTCGTGAACTTTGCCAACATCCAGCGCACCACGCGCCGCAAGCTGCCGTTCGGCGTCTGCCAGGTCGGCAAGGCGTTCCGCAACGAGATCACGCCGGGCAACTTCACGTTCCGTACCCGCGAGTTCGAGCAGATGGAGTGCGAGTTCTTCTGCAAGCCGGGCACCGACCTTGAGTGGTTCGCCTACTGGAAGGAGTACTGCGTCAACTGGCTGAAGAGCCTCGGCATCCATGAGGAAAATCTCCGCCTGCGCGACCATGAGCCCGCTGAGCTGGCCTTCTATTCCCGTGCCACGACGGACATCGAATATGCGTTCCCGTTCACCGATTGGGGCGAACTGTGGGGCATTGCCGACCGTACCGACTATGACCTGAAGCGTCACCAGGAGGCGTCCGGCAAGGATCTGACCTACTTCGATCAGGAGACGAACGAGCACTATATCCCCTACGTCATCGAGCCGTCCCTCGGCTGTGACCGCGTGGCGCTCGCGTTCCTCTGCGAAGCGTATGACGAAGAGGTCATCGACGCGGAGAAGAACGACGTGCGCGTCGTGCTGCACCTGCATCCGGCGCTGGCTCCGTATAAGGCGGCCATCCTGCCGCTGAGCAAGAAGCTGGCCGAGCCGGCGAAGAAGCTCTTCCAGGATCTCTGCCCCGACTTCATGCTCGACTACGACGAGACCGGCTCCATCGGCAAGCGCTATCGCCGCGAGGACGAGATCGGCACGCCGTACTGCATCACGGTCGACTTTGCGACCGTCGGCGACGAGAAGACTCCGGCGGACAACGCCGTCACCATCCGTGACCGCGACACCATGGAGCAGGTGCGCGTGCCCATCGCGGAGCTGAAGACCTGGCTCGCCGAGCATACAAAGTTTTAAGTTCGAAAAAGGCAGGCCATTGCCCTGCTGTACCCTGTAGGGGCCGATGCCCTCATCGGCCCGTCCGCGCCGCAGCGGATAAAGCCTCCCTTGTGTAAAGGGAGGTGTCAGCGAAGCTGACGGAGGGATTGTCGGGCGGGCAACGCCCGCCCCTACGAGTTCACTACGATTCTAAACGTAGGGGCGACCAATGGTCGCTCCTACGTTCACCGCCAGAGGTTCTGCCTCTGCAAAGCCTCGTTTTCTCTGCAAAAGGGCGTGCGCTGCACGCCCTTTTCTGCTATAGTCTATTTTCCGGGAGGACAAATTATGAAAGCAATCATCACGGTCGTCGGGCCGGACCGCGTGGGCATCATCGCGGAGGTCTGCACGCTGCTTGCCGAAATGAAGATCAGCGTCGTCGAGATCAGCCAGACCATCATGGAGGACACGTTCACGATGATCATGCTCGTGAGGAGCACCGAGGGCGCGCCCGCATTCGATGAGATCCAGCGCCGCCTCGCCGCCAAGGGCGAGGAAATGCAGCTCGCCATCCGCATCCAGCGCGAGGACATCTTCTCCGCGATGCACACGATCTGAGGGCCGGGCCATGCTGAATCACTCTGACATCATGTCTACGGTCGATATGATCGACCATCAGCATCTCGACATCCGCACCATCACAATGGGGATCTCGCTGCTGGATTGCGCAGATCCGAACGCGGAGCGCTGCGCACAGAAAATTTACGACAAGATCTGCCGCTCGGCAGAGCACCTCGTGCCCACCGGCTGCCAGATCGAGCGGGAGCTCGGCATCCCCATCGTCAACAAGCGCATCTCCGTCACGCCGATCGCTCTGGTCGCCGGGGCGAGCGAGACGGAGAACTATGTCCCGTTCGCGAAGGCGATGGACGCCGCGGCGAAGAGCTGCGGCGTGGACTTCATCGGCGGATTTTCCGCGCTCGTCCACAAGGGCTGCACCGAGGGCGACCGGCGGCTGCTCGCGGCCATCCCGCGCGCGCTGGCCGAGACCGATCTCGTCTGCGCAAGCGTCAATGTCGCCACGACGAAGGCAGGCATCAACATGAACGCCGTGCGCCGCATGGGGCAGATCGTGAAGGAGGCGGCAGAGCTGACGCGCGAGCGCGACGGCTTCGGCTGTGCGAAGCTCGTCATCTTCTGCAACGCCGTCGAGGATAACCCGTTCATGGCGGGCGCGTTCCACGGCGTGGGCGAGGCCGAGCGGGTCATCAACGTCGGTGTCTCCGGGCCGGGCGTCGTCTATCACGCCCTGCAAAGCGTCAAGGGTGCGCCGTTTGACGAGGTGGCCGAGACGATCAAGAAAACGGCTTTCCGCATCACGCGCATGGGCCAGCTCGTCGCGCAGGAGGCGTCGCGCCGCCTCGGTGTGCCGTTCGGCGTGGTCGATCTCTCGCTGGCTCCGACGCCCGCCGTCGGCGACAGCGTCGCGCGGATTCTGGAGGAAATGGGCCTCGAGACCTGCGGCACCCACGGGACGACGGCGGCGCTCGCGCTGCTGAACGACGCAGTGAAAAAAGGCGGCCTGATGGCGTCCAGCTCCGTCGGCGGACTTTCCGGCGCGTTCATCCCCGTCTCGGAGGACGAGGGCATGATCGCTGCGGCAAAGTCCGGTGTGCTGACGCTCGAAAAGCTCGAGGCGATGACCTGCGTCTGCTCGGTCGGGCTCGACATGATCGCCGTCCCCGGCGACACAAGCGCGGAGACCATCTCCGCCATCCTCGCCGACGAGGTCGCCATCGGCATGGTCAACTCGAAGACCACGGCCATCCGCCTCATCCCCGTGCCGGGGAAGGGCGTAGGGGAGTCGGTCGAGTTCGGCGGCCTGCTCGGTTCCGCGCCGATCATGCCGGTGCATACCGCCTCGGCTGCGGACTTTATCGCGCGCGGCGGACGTATCCCGGCCCCAATGCAAAGTTTAAAAAATTAGTTTTCAGTGGATTTTTTGCCCCGATGCTGTGGAACGCGTTTCGGTGGATTTTCACAGAAAACGGGACCGGATTTGTGCGAATGCGACAGTTTTGAAAAGAACCCAAAGAAAGACAACAAAAGGACTGGAAATGTCCGGACGAGTGTTGTATAATAAGACAGGAAAGCAACACAAACAAACAGCCGCGTCTTGTAAAACAACACAAAAACAGGCTCCGCGCGGCAGCAAAGGAAGGGAAACACATGGAAAAAACCAAATTGACGCAGCTGAAACTGACGGCTGCAAAGGCCAGACTGCTGGCCGTGGAAATGGTGCATGACGCGGCGTCCGGCCATCCGGGCGGTTCGCTCAGCTGCCTCGACGTGCTGACTGATCTCTATTTCAGCCAGATGCGCGTCGACCCCAAGAACCCACATGACCCCGACCGTGACCGTTTCGTCATGTCCAAGGGCCATTGTTCCCCGGCGCTCTATCCGATCCTCGCGCTGCGCGGCTTCTTCCCGGTCGAGAACCTGAAGATGTTCCGCCGCATCGACGGCCACATGTCCGGTCATGTGGAAATGCATTACAACCCCGGCGTCGATATGTCCACCGGCTCCCTGGGCCAGGGCATTTCCGTTGCCGTCGGCATGGCGCTGGCCGGCAAGCAGTCGAAGAAGGACTACCGCGTCTACTCCATCCTGGGCGACGGTGAGATCGCCGAGGGTCAGGTCTGGGAAGCGGCAATGGCAGCCAACAAATTCCATCTGGACAACCTCTGTGCCGTGGTCGACCTCAACGGCCTGCAGATCGACGGCACGACCGACGAAGTCATGCCGACCGAGCCGGTCGACCAGAAGTTCGAAGCCTTCGGCTGGCACGTCATCAAGATCGACGGCCACGATTTCGACCAGATCGAAGCGGCGTTTGAAGCGGCGAAGGCCACCAAGGGCCAGCCCACCGTCATCCTTGCGAAGACCATCAAGGGAAAGGGCGTCAGCTTCATGGAAAATCAGGCCGGCTGGCACGGCAAGGCCCCGAACGACGAGCAGTTTGCACAGGCCAAGGCCGAGCTGGAAGCTGCGATCAAGGAACTGGAGGGTTAAGACATGGCGGAAAAAATTGCAACCAGAGAAGCCTATGGCAAGGCGCTTGCCGCGCTGAGCGAACAATATCCCGAGCTGGTCTGCTTCGACGCGGACCTCGCGGGCGCAACAATGACGAAATTCTTCAAGGCCGCCTGCCCGGAGCGGTTCTTCGACATGGGCATCGCGGAATGCGATATGGTCGGCGTGGCCGCCGGTATGGCGACCTGCGGCTATAAGCCGTTCGTGAACACGTTCGCGATGTTCGCGGCAGGCCGTGCGTGGGAGCAGGTGCGCAACACCGTCTGCTATCCGCATCTGAACGTTAAGGTCGTCGGCAGCCACGGCGGTCTGTCCGTCGGCGAAGACGGCGCGACGCATCAGTGCATCGAGGACTTCGCGATCATGCGCGCGATCCCCGGCATGATGGTCCTCTGCCCGTGCGACGGCAACGAGATGCGCGAGGCGGTCAAGGCTCTCGTCGAATACGACGGTCCGGCCTACATGCGTCTTGGCCGTCTGGCGGTCGAGACCGTGACCGACGAGATCCCCGGCTACAAGTTCGAGCTGGGCAAGGGCGTCACGCTGCGTGACGGATCCGACGTCACCATCATCGCCGTCGGCATGAACGTCCAGATGGCGCTCAAGGCCGCGGAGCTGCTGGCCGCGGACGGCATTTCCGCCCGCGTCATCGACATGCACACCATCAAGCCGCTCGACACCGAGCTGGTGCTCAAGGCCGCGAAGGAGACCGGTGCGATCGTCACCTCCGAAGAGGCGAACGTCATGGGCGGTCTCGGCGCTGCCGTGTCCGAGTTCCTGAGCGAGACCTATCCGACCCCGGTCGTCCGCCACGGCGTCAACGACGAGTTCGGCCGCAGCGGCAAGGCCCCGCAGGTCCTCGAGGCCTACGGCATCACCGCCGAGGGCATCGTCGAGAAGGCCAAAAAGGCTGTTTCCATGAAGAAATAATTTCCCAACAAAACCAGCGCCCGGATCGACCGCGATCCGGGCGCTTTTTCGTATTGTCCGCCCCCTACAAACTGGATTCGTAAGATGTTCCTGCCCGCCATCATCAAGATAGCGTGCGGGGGCGCAAATCGGGCCGACAGAGTCGTCGGCCCCTACATGGTGCGGAGAAAAATCAGGAGAGCAGACGGAAAAACTGACAAATCCGACTTGGAAAATCGCTGCGATTTGGCGGAATTTGTACTTGTTTTTTGACGCTTTTCTCACTATAATGGGATGCTGGAATTGAAAATATGAGAGGAAATCATTATGAGTACGCTATTGTCGCTTTCCATCGCAATTCTCGCGGGTCTTCTGATGACGCGCGTGTTCAAGCCGCTCAAGCTGCCCGCGGTGACGGCCTATCTGGTCGCCGGCGTGCTGATCGGGCCGTACTGCCTCGGCCGTCTCGGCCTCGACGGGCTGGGCTTCACAAGCTATGAAAATGTCGAGCATCTGTCGCTCGTATCGGAGGTCGCGCTGGGCTTCATCGCGTTCTCCATCGGCAACGAGTTTCGCATGTCCTCGCTGAAGCATACCGGCAAACAGGCCGCTGTCATCGGTGTGCTGCAGGCACTGGCCGCGACGCTGCTCGTCGACATCGCGCTCATCGCCATCGCCACGCTCTCTGACGCGCTCTCCGTTGCGCAGGCCATCACCCTCGGCGCCATCGCTACGGCGACGGCCCCGGCCGCGACGCTGATGGTCGTCCGGCAGTATAAGGCGAAAGGCCCGCTGGTCGACATCCTGCTGCCGATCGTCGCGCTGGACGATGCGGTCGGCCTCGTCGTGTTCGCCGTCTCCTTCGGCATCGCGAAGGCGATGAACGTCGGCGCGTTCGACCTGGTGTCGATCCTGGTCAATCCGCTGCTCGAGATCGTCTGCTCACTGCTGCTCGGCGCGGCGATGGGCTGGCTGCTGACGCAGCTCGAAAAGCTCTTCAACTCCAACACCAACCGCCTGAATATGACGATCGCCTTCGTCTTCCTGACCGCGGCGCTCGCCATGCAGGAGTTTGAGATCGGCCCGGTGAAGATCGGCTTTTCCTCGCTGCTCGTCTGCATGATGCTCGGCACGGTGTTCTGCAATCTCTGCCCGCTGTCCGAGGAGATCATGGCTAAGGCCGACCGCTGGACCAGCCCGCTGTTTGCGGCGTTCTTCGTCATCTCCGGCGCGGAGCTGGAGCTGAGCGTGTTTGCCGACAAGATGATCGTCCTGATCGGCCTCGTCTACATCGTGACGCGTTCGCTCGGCAAATATCTCGGCGCGCATTACAGCGCGAAGCTGATGAAGTGCAGCCCGGCGATCTGCAAATACCTCGGCATCACGCTGCTGCCGCAGGCGGGCGTGGCGCTTGGCATGTGCGTCACGGCCAAGGAGCTCGGCCCCGAGGGCGACCTGATCCGCAACATCACGCTCTTTGCCATCCTCGTCTATGAGCTGGTCGGCCCGATGCTGACCAAGCTGGCCCTGATGGACGCCGGCGAGATCCAGCCGATGAGCGCGGACGTCAAAAACCGCCGCCAGATCAATCTGGAAAATTCCAAACGCGGAAAATAAAATCAAAGCCGCCCTGTACCACATCGGTGCAGGGCGGTTTTTTGTTCCATCTTGCAGGGCGACCAACGGCACCACTCTTTTCGCCCCCATTTCCGTTTCTGAAGGAGAAAAGGAAATGGGGTCGAAAAAAAGGTTTTTCTCTGCAAGAGGAAGAAAAGAATGGGGGTCAAGAGAGCCTATTCCGTGCGGCGCTCAAGCCTGCCGGTGACGGCGTCAGAGACCGTCCAGACGAGGTAGATGAGCCCGAAGAGGAGCGCGGCGGGGATCGCCAGCACCGCGATCAGCGCCAGCGAGCCGCCTGTGATGCACTTGGAGAGCACACTGCGCACACGGCATTTCGGTGCGGGCAGCTGCGGCCTATTCATCGCGCCCTCCGCTGACGATCGCGTAATACGCGCCCGCCGTCTGCCGGTAGACCACGGCATAGAGCGCGGCGAAGACCGCGAAGCTGATGGCCGTCACGGCGGCAAACAGCCCGACGTTGTAGAGCGCGAAGAGCATCAGCAGCCGCCGGATCATCGGGAACGCGAACGCGAGATGCAGCCCCGCAAACAGCAGCGGCAGATAGAAGACCGTCAGCAGCTGCGAATTGATGCTCCGGCGGATCTCGCGCCGCGTCATGCCGACGTTCTGCATGATGGCAAAGCGTGCCTGATCCTCATAACCCTCGGTGAGCTGCTTGTAGTAGATGATGAGCACAGCGGCGAGAATGAACACGATGCTGAGCAGGATGCCGAGCGCGAACATGCCGGCGTAGTTGCCGTAGAAGTCGGCGCGGTTCGTCTCGCGGAGCGCGAGGCTGTACCCGTCATAGCCCTGCCCTTCGCCAAGGTCGAGCGCGTTGATATGCTCTGAGACGGCCTCACGCACGGCACGCTGCCCGTCCGCATCAAGGCCGGTGTCAAAGCCGTAGACCCAGCGGAAGGAGTTGCTGTCCTTGATGTCCTGAATCGATGCCGGGAACACCTCCAGAATTGCCTGCATATCCGGAACGATGACCACGACCCGCGCGATATTGCTGTTCTGCGCCAGCCCGAGCTGATCGCTTCCCTTGCGGCTCTCCGCCACGCAGAGCGTCCCGCCGCGGCGGATCTTCAGCTCCAGCGGCGCGTCGTCGCAGTCATACGTGCGGAGCGCGACTTCGCCCTCCGGGATGTTGAGCTGTTCGCCGGTCTGGGCCTCATAGTCCGCCTCGGTCACAAAGAAATAGTCACGCAGATTTGCATAGGTGATATTAGAACTCTGGTATTCCCGCCAGTCCATCTCGATACCGTCTTCCATCGGATAGCCCGTGGTGTTGATGTAGCGGTAGTCCATCACGTCTTGCATCTCGCCGCCGCAGTCCTCCACGGCCTGCTGCGCGGCCGTCCGGAAGAGATCAAGGTTGTGATCCTCCATCTGCGAGAGGGAGGACAGCCGGAGCTGGACGTTCACCTCGCGCGGATACTGCGTGCGGAGCGAATCCTCCTTGCCAAAATAGAGGCTTGCCGTCGACGAGATCATGACGAGCACCATCGTTGCCAGAATGCAGATGGACGCCAGCCCCGCGCCGTTGCGCTTCATGCGGTAGGCCATCGAGGAGACGGAGACAAAGTGGTTTGCGCGGTAGTAATACCGCTTATCCTTCTGCAGCACGCGGCAGAGCAGCACCGACGTCGTGATCATCAGCAGGTACGTCGCGAAAATGACCAAAACCACCGCCACAAAGAACCATGTGATCGCGTCCAGCGGGTTTTTGATCGACACGGCCAGATAATACGCCGCGCCGAGCAGGATGAGGCCCAGCAGGCTGAGAAACCAGTTGGCCCGCGGCGGCTTTTCGCCCGCGGCCTCGCTGCGCAGGCCTGGATGTGGTCGATGAGCGTTTTGCCGTATTCCG
>JABLTR010093442.1_pt1 | contig 11633 bp, 9 predicted proteins | sample 7160071 | NCBI WGS metagenome assembly JABLTR01 (sample SAMN14651230, study PRJNA627086) | human gut metagenome | isolation source: feces | host: Homo sapiens
AATTGATTTAGTGATTTGAGAGAAAAATTTTCTGGCCCCCATCGCTGTTTTTGTCTTATCAAGCACCCAGAGAAGCGAACCTCTTTTCTGCTTTTCACGCAGTGTCTCCACCAGTTCTAGATTCCGTCTGGTATTTCTGTCTAAAAGCATATACTTGCCAACATGATACGGCTGCAAATGTGAAATGTGCTCTAGGGCACACTTTTGCGTTTCTATCAAATACATCATGACGGCTCCTGCCGCAATCATGCCAATCGAGTATTCCTCTACCCCCATGCCGTCTAAACTGCTTACATGAAAATGACGGCACAGAGCCTCCCGGCAGCTTTCTTTTTCAAAGTAGCGCGGTTCGAGTGCAGAAATGGTAATTCCAAGCCGTTCACTCAAATCGGTCAAGTCAACACCGGATATGTAAAAGGAATCATTGCAGATAATCTCGGCCGGCATAAATTTATTTACTTCATCCAAAAGTTTACTTACCGACTCTACTTCGGTAAGCATATATTCTCCTGTTGTGACATCTACAATCGAAATGCCAAAACTGTGGTCAACCGAAACAATTCCCATCAAATAATTATTTCTGGTTTCATCTAAAGAACCGGTAAAACAATTGGTTCCCGGTGTAACAATACGTGTTACTTCCCTCTTTACCAAGCCTTTTGCCAGTTTCGGGTCTTCTACCTGTTCACAAATCGCTACTTTATAGCCCCGCTCTACCAAACGGTTAATATATGTCTCCGCAGAATGAAACGGGACACCACACATGGGTGCCCGCTCTTTAAGACCACAACTCTTTCCGGTCAGGGTTAATTCAAGTTCTTTGTGTGCACATATGGCATCATCAAAAAACATTTCATAGAAGTCACCTAACCGGTAAAAGAGAATACAGTCTTTATATTCATTTTTCGTTTCCATGTACTGCTGCATCATTGGCGTTAACTGTTCCATGGTCTTTGTTACCTCTTTCGCAATATTCCAATCTATTCTGTTGTATTAGCAGTCGGCTCTGGAGTCGGTACCTGAGTTGGTGCTTCTGTCGGTGCCTGAGTTGGCGCTTCTGTTGGTGCCTGAGTCGGTGCTTTTGTAACAACAGTACCTGGCGTTTTCGTTGCTTTCGGCATCTTCGTAGCCTTTGGCGATTTGGACGCTTTTGGTGTCTTCGTAGCCTTTGGTGCTTTTGTAGCCTTTGGTGTAGCCGTTGTACGAACCGGTTTCTGAGTCGGTCTTGGAGTAACTGTCTCAATCGGTTTTGGTTTATCAACAGAGAGATACATCGCATTGATATAACCTTTCTGTCCATTATATTCAACTTCCATCCATTCTTTCTTCTGCAAACCAGAGAAAGTCAGTTTTGTCGATGCCGGAACTTTTGCCACAACACTTGCCGTCAAAGACGGTTCGGAACGCATATTAACAGTCGATGTCGTATAACCTTCCGTTGCCTTTGCCAGTTCCTCATCCACCTGTGTATCGGCATCATCTTCACGAACCATCGTATTTCCATCCGGTGTCTGTGTTGGCTCCGGACTTTCTCTTACCGTAACAGCACTGTCCGATACAGCAGAAGCATTAGCCTCTTCATCTGTAACCGTATTATGATTAAAGAAAGCAACCGAAATATAATAGCCAATTCCAATCACTAACGCAAGTGTAAGTACCACGCTAATACCAAACATACTTGTCTCAAATACTTTATGTTCTGAACTCAGCATTCTGCTAAAAAAGCCTTTTTTCTCGTTTTTCATTCCCATTTACACTCCTTATCTTGAATATCTTTGTTTATTATAACCATTCTGTCGTCATTTGTCTATGATAAATTCCATTTTTCGCAAAAAAACGAACATTCGTTTGACACATATAATAAATTATGATATATTTAAAAAGCAAACAATTGTTTGTATTTTACTAACTTTTTAGGAGGTTTCTATGGGAAATGGCAGAATATCAGCAAAGCAGGCTGAAATATTAGAATACATAAAAGCACAAATTTTAGAAAAGGGATATCCACCGGCAGTACGGGAAATTTGTTCAGCTGTTCATTTAAAGTCAACATCCTCGGTACACTCTCATTTGGAGACATTGGAAAAGAATGGTTATATCCGCCGTGACCCGACGAAACCACGTGCAATTGAAATTATAGATGATGATTTTAATTTATCCAGGCGCGAAATCCGCAACATTCCATTGTTAGGACATGTTGCCGCAGGTGCCCCATTATTTGCGGAGCAGAATATCGAAAATTATTTTCCAATGCTTGCAGACCAGCTCCCTGCCGGTAATTTATTTATGCTTGATGTCCGCGGTGAAAGTATGATAAATGTCGGTATTTATGACGGTGACAAAATCATTGTGCAGCAGACTCCTACTGCCAAAGACGGCGATATTGTAGTTGCATTAATTGATGATTCCGCCACGGTAAAAACTTACTACAAAGAAAGCGGACGTTACCGTCTCCAGCCGGAAAATGATTCTATGGAGCCAATTTATGTAAACGAAGTAATCATATTAGGAAAAGTAATCGGCTTATACCGCTTCTTCTAAACTTATATTGCAAAAACAGAGCATATAAAATCTTTTTATTGCTCTCTCGAACAAAATGCAATAAAAAATTTCCATGTGTAAGAGGCTTATAACGCGAAGCGTTATCTTATCTCTTACGCATGGAATTTTTTTTATAATTCTTCTCTTGATATCTTCTTTCCATCTTTCCAAATTCGCTCTAAATCATAAAACAAGCGGTCTTCTTTGGAAAAAACATGAACGATTACATCACCATAATCCATCAAAACCCAGGAAGAATTTTTATTCCCCTCAATCCTCTTGCTTTTATAGCCGGCTTCTATCATTTTTTCCTCGACTAAATCCGTCATGGCATTTAACTGATTCTGATTTCTTCCATTTGCAATTACCAGATAATCTGCAATTACCGAAATTTCATCGACTTTAAGTATCTCAATGTCCTCTCCCAGTTTTTCATCTAAAGCATCATAAACAATCTGTACCATTTTTTTCGACTGATTTTCCATCTAACGTTTCCTCCTGATTCTATTTTATTGTGAAATAATAATGAAACGCTTCCAGTGACATTTCATCAATCGGCATCTGATTCTCTTCTAAATACGTTAATGTGTTTTTTAAAATCATACCGGTTGCCTGATTCAAATCAAAAAAGGCTGTCCTTCGAATTCTTTCAAGCGGATATGGTTTGCAGTCCATATCACGGTTTGGCTCAATATAATCCGCAATGTAAATTATTTTCTCTAATGTCGTCATCTGCGACTTGCCGGTTGTATGACAGGCAATGGCAGAACAAATTTCATCATCCTCTATACCATATCGAAGCACCGCTAATTTAGCGCCTAATTTTCCATGAATTACAGCAGGGGTACTTTTTTCGGACTCAGACAATGGAATTCCCAGTTTCTCACATAAGACAAACATCTCTTCATTCGTCAGATATTTCGCACAGTCATGCAAAAGACCGGCTAATTTTGCTCTTTGCAGTGAAACATCCTCATGCATCATGGCAAGATTTGCCGCCATATTGGCAACTCCTAACGTATGAACAAATCGTTTCGGCCGAAGCGATGCCGCTAAGCAGTCCATCTGTTCTTTTTCGTTTTTAGGTATTACAAAACTAGAATCACCATATAACCGGTGCATCTGAATATAACGTACCACAGGCTCCGGACAATATCCGATAATTGACTTTCCCTTTTTGATACGTTTTCGGATTTCATGTGAAGAAATTGACATGGCAGGTATTTTCAGTGGGCGAAAATCTCCATCTAACCGTTCACTTAACTGCTTGCAGTACTCTTTCGTCTGCTCATAGGAAATCTCATCCCGTGAGGCAGCCAATATCGTACACAATTTCACAATTTTTTCCGGATGATACCACTGTTCAAACTGCGCTAAAGAGTCGCCACCCATAATAAAATAAAAGTGCGCATCTTCTCTTTCTTTCTTTAATTCTACAAGTGTATCATATGTGTAGGTTTTCCCCACTCTTTTATATTCAATATTTGAAATTTTAAAATGCGGGATTTTGTCAATCGCAAATTGAACCATACGTTTTCTATGTTCTTTTTCTGCAATCTCATCCTGATTTTTGTGCGGTGGTTTTGCTGATGGCATAAACCATATTTCATCCAATTTATATTGTTCATACGCAGCCTGAGCCATCATCAAATGAGCATTATGAATCGGATTAAATGTTCCGCCCATGATTCCGATTTTCATTCTTTTACCTACTCCTTTGTATTTTTCGCCTTTGGTAGTTCAATTTTTTTCTTTGTTTTAGATTCACGATATAATACAATTTTTCTTCCGATTACCTGTACTACATCCGAATGAGTCCGTTCTGCCAACAGTGCTGCAACATCACCGGGCATTGCCACACAGTTTTTTAATACATTAATTTTGATTAATTCTCTTGCCTCTAATGCCTGTTCTACCGATTCTGTAAGTTCCGGTGTGATGGTTGCCTTGCCAATCTGCATGATTGGTTCCATCTTCATTGCCAGGCTTTTTAAATAGGCTCTTTGTTTGCTTGTCATTTTTTCCTCCTTCTCGCTTCGCATTGCTACGCGCAGCGCACCTCGCTGCTTTCCGCAACGCACCTCGATTCCGCTTTGCTTCATCTCGGTCGCGCTACGCGCGACATACATCTGCGCGAATACACTTATTTGCAAGCGAGCTTGCATAAGTGTATTCGTGCAGATGTGCGTTGCTTTGTAGTTATCGCATAAATTCAAATTGCCAGCCGTACATTTTTACGGTGTCGCCTTCTTCGATTCCAAGTTTTTCTAATTCGTCAAGGATTCCGTTTGTTTTTAAGAATTTTTGAAAGAATTCAAATCCTTTTTCGGAATCCAGATTGGTATAGCCAAGCATTCTTTCGATACGAGGCCCTTCGACAATGTAAAGTCCTTCTTCTTCCTCGCTTTTTTCAACCGTATACGGTTCATTTGAGAAGTCCGGTTCTTTTATCATGTATTCTTTTTCAAAAACAACCTGTTCTTCTTTTACATGGTCAAGCATGTCTTTGACATGATAAAGTAATGCCTGCACACCTTCTCCACTGACAGCAGATATCGGAAATACTGAAATTCCTTCCGGTTCAAATTCATCCTTGATTGCCTGCAATACTTTTTCACGGTCTTCACCATAAAAGCAATCGATTTTGTTGGCAGCAATGACCTGCGGGCGCTTAGCAATTTCCGGATTATAAGCTTTTAATTCCTCGTTAATGGCATGAATGTCTTCAATTGGGTCTCTGCCCTCTGTGGATGCTGCATCCACCATATGAATGAGCACGCGGGTACGTTCAATATGGCGTAAAAATTCATGTCCTAATCCAACACCTTCTGAAGCTCCTTCAATCAATCCCGGAATATCAGCGATAACAAATCCATCGGCACCATCTAAATCAACCACACCAAGATTTGGATTCAAAGTTGTAAAATGATAATTTGCAATCTTCGGCTGTGCGTTCGTCACTCTTGATAAAAGGGTAGACTTTCCGACATTTGGGAATCCAACCAAACCAACATCAGCAATAACTTTTAATTCAAGGATAACTTCAAGTTCAATACCGGGTTTGCCCGGCTGGGCATACTTAGGCACCTGCATCGTAGGTGTTGCAAAATGCTGGTTTCCCTTTCCGCCGTTTCCACCTTTTAGTACCACTTCTCTATTATTTTCGTAGGACATATCGGTAATTACCTGTCCCGTCTGTGCCTCACGTACAATTGTACCTGCCGGCACCTTTACGATTTTATCTTCTCCATCAGCTCCGTGACAGCGTCTTTTGCCGCCCGGCTCTCCGTCTCCTGCAAAATATTTCCTCACATGGCGGAATTCGTTTAACGTATTAATGCCCGGGTCAACTTCAAATATCAAATCACCGCCGCGGCCACCATCGCCACCATCCGGTCCACCGTTAGCAACGTATTTTTCACGGCGGAAACTAACATGACCGTCACCGCCTTTTCCGGAGCGGATTGTTATCTTCGCTCGATCTGCAAACATACTTTTTTCCTTTCTATGAACGAATAAGGGGCTGCACATAAGGCAGCCCCCTGACAAATCATTTCGATTTTATTTGCTTTCCACTGGATATACGGAAGCCTGTTTTTTATCTCTTCCTTTTCTCTCGAAACGAAGAACACCGTCTACCAAAGCATACAATGTATCGTCTCCACCTTTACCAACATTAACACCCGGATGAATCTTGGTGCCACGCTGTCTGTAAAGAATATTTCCAGCCAAAACCAACTGTCCGTCAGCTCTTTTAGCGCCTAAGCGTTTAGATTCGGAATCTCTACCGTTCTTTGTAGAACCCATTCCTTTTTTATGAGCAAACAACTGAAGGTTCATTTTCAACATGGTCTTTTCCTCCTAACGATTAATAATTTGAACATACTTCTTTCCATATTCTTCGGCAATATGTTCAATTCCTAATAGCATAGACTGTAACAATAACTGTGTTCTCTCCGAAATTTCTCCTGTTAAATCAAAAGAAATCATTCCTCTTTCCTCATCCATACCCTCCGAGAAGGAATCCTCCGTAAATTCTTCAATTGAATTTACACAGTTAATGGCGAGAACAGAAATCGAAGCACAAACAATATCACTGCCCCGGTCCGCATATCCGGCATGCCCTTCCATATGAAAACCCGTTATGTTCCCATTCTGCTTTTTTACAATTACCTGAATCATAGATTCACCTGAAAGATTAAGCGTTAATCTTTTCGATTTTTACCTGAGTAAATGGCTGTCTATGACCATTCTTTTTGTGGTATCCGGTTTTTCTCTTATAACGATAAACAATAACCTTTTTACTTTTGCCTTCTGCTACTACAGTTGCTTTGACAGAAGCTCCGTCAACAGTTGGAGTACCAACTTTGACATCTTTGTCACCAACTAAAAGTACCTGGTCAAAAGTAACTTCGGAACCAGCTTCCAAACCAAGTTTTTCAACTTTGATTACGTCGCCTTCTTCTACTTTATACTGCTTACCACCGGTTGCTATAATTGCGTACATATAGCACCTCCTAATAAAATTACTCGCCAACTATGGTGCCTGTCTCATGAAAAATGGACAGAACTACAACCTCGTTGTGCGGCATACGCTTAACAGTATAGCATGACCAATCACACTATGTCAAGTATTTTTCATGAACATTTGACGCAAACGAAACCAGCCCAAATTTATTTTTTGATCTTGACTTTCTTGTTCAGTCCTCTGGCACGAAGTACCTTTTTATATGCTTTATATTTACTCTTTGGCACTTTAATAACTGTCTTTTTTCGGATGCTCTTAAATGTTTTTTTAGCAACCGTTTTCTTTGTCAGTTTCTTTGTTTTGATTTCAAGCAGAGTCAGTTTTTTGCAGTTACTAAAGGCTTTTTCTCCAATGGAAGTAACATCGTACTCAACCCCCTGAACGGTAATGCTCTCAGGAATGGTGACTTTTTTCTTCTTTTTGTTTGTATAGCCTGTAAATTCAACCGTAGAGCCCTTTGCCTTTGATTTCGTTACTCTGTATTTATTTCCTTTTACTTTCAGTATTGCACCGACTTTTTTCGGTACTGCTTTTTCCCTTTCAGCAGGCTTCTTCGTCGCCTGAGAATCCGAGGTCTTGGTCGGTTTTGCAGTTGGCGTTGCAGCTGGTTTGCCGGTTGGTTTTGCAGTTGGCGTTACAACCGGCTTTTCTACCGGTGCTTCTTTGATGGTATAAACCACTTCTACCTTAGCAGTGCCTACCGATACAGTGGCTTTGATGGTACCGGGACTGGTAAGGTCCTCTGTCCGAGTTCCCTCACGTGTATAAAAGATTTCATAAGGCACTTCTATTTTGCCCCATTCTTCACTTAACTCGATACCAATGTCAACCGCATGGGCTGTTTTATCATATACAACATCCTTGCCACTGACTGTCATCCTCACTGAATGAGCAGAATCCTTCTTACAAATACCTGTGATCACATTCCCCTGTGCAGTATATATTGTGTCATGAGCGGTTGGTGATTCCGGAAGTTTTTCATTGGAATAACTCTTCACACATTCCTGATAGCCGGTATATACTGTTCCGTGCGAAGAATCCGCCACCGGAGCTTGGTCTTTTTCACCGTCATTGTCGATGTTCTGGTACCAATACTGGCTTCCGTCACTCACTCCATGGTTCAGAAGGCTGCACACTTCTCCAGAGGCAAACTGCTGTGCCGTCTTAGCATTTTTATCTTCTGTTTTTTCTGAAAGATAATATGTATTTTCAATATGGCTTCCGGTAAATGATTGGCTAAGCGGATAAGTATCGCCATCCCCATCAAACGTAATGTCCTTTGCAAAACTATCCTTAATCGTGCCATAATTTCCGCCGGCTAATGCGCTGTGAACCCGAAGTTTAATAGTCTTTTCATCGTCATACTCTGTCTTCTTCCTCGTTTTTATGACAGCATTCTCCACCGCACAATTTTCGATTGTTCCATAATTGTTGGAACAGAGAATACCAGAGCGAAAATCTGCCGAATAATTTCTAGATGGCACCGTTGCATTCTGGATACGCACATTTTTGATGGTACCATAATTATTTCCCATCAAAATATATGGATAATTTTTACTTTTCACATTGGTAATACTATGTCCATTTCCATCAAATATACCATAAAATGAATTTGCGCCACCATTGAGCAATCCAGAAACATCTTCTTCACTAAAATCAATATCAGCATCCAAAAGAACATTTAATGCATCATCCTTTAGAAGCAGCTTATGCAGCGAATCAAGATCGGCTTTTCCCCCTATTTTCACAAACCATTTTCCATCTTTTTTAACTGCCGGAAGACAGGATGTATAACTTGCACCTTGTTTTACCGTATCTCCCGGATAGGCGACAAAACTATCACCATTTCTGTCCTGCGCCAAATAGAACACTTCATTCGGCAGTACATCTCCTTCAAATTTTTCTCCATCCACAGTCACTCCTAATTCCACTTCGCGCAAAGTAATCATCATATCTTCTGTGATTTTGTCCGGAGTTCCTGCACTTCCGCAGTCATATTCGTAATATCTTTGTCCGTCAAAGTATCGATTTCCCAATTTGAATCCATCCGGCACCACGAACTCTTGTTGATTTGTCTCTCCTTCAACCTGAAGCGTAATCTTGTGAGTACTTACTGCCGGGTCATCTTTAATCATGTTTTCTATTGCATTTTCGCCATCCAACTGGTAAGTATATGTATAAACGCTTCCATCTTCCAATGTGATTATGTTTTTCCCATATTCCATAAAGCACTTCAAGGTGCCGTCTTCTGCGGTCTGGAGATTCGTGACTGGCTGCCCGTTAATGGTTTTCACTTTGGTATTTTCTAAAAGTCCATCCACGGTAAAAAGACCGATTTTCCTGCCATACACATCTGACACGTCTGACATGCGATTCAGAGTAAAATATTGCTCATCATAGGAAATTACACTATTGCAAATTACCGTATTTGACCCTTCTGACTCTACAATGCCAATTTTAACACTTTGCTGAGTTGGAGATTTCTGTTTCGCCGTTATCTTCGCTCCGTCAATGTATACACTATTCCTGCCTTTAAGAAAATACGAAATCCATTCTTTCTCTGCATCATCAGTCAGTGACAGTTCTCCGCCCAAAATAGCGATATCCTCAGCGTAAACACAACGACCATCACCGTAGGATAAATCTGCTTTTCCTCCTGTCATTGTAAATTTTTCCAATCCTTCAATTCCTCCATAGGCAACCAGATCTCCACCTTCCAATGTGACAGTTCCCTGACGACGATTTTCTCCCTCTTTCCTTCCAAATATAGAATAACCATAATTTTCTTCTTCCTCTGAATCTTCTTTGCAGTTACCTAGCATCAAAGTAAGACGGCCGTTACCTTCTTTGAGCGTTATATCACCAGTTACCTGAATCACATAACTATAATCCATATCCGGCGATATAAGACAGGAATCCTCTTCCACATACAGATTTGCTGTTCCTTCGATGTCCAGTACCGGAAAAAGCTGGTTGGTATAGATATTACCACAACTATCCACACCCGAATCATACATCTGATTATTTTGAATCTGTGCTCCATCAAAAATAATATTTGCTTCCACTCCCTTTTCTACCTTGATGTGAGTGTCGACAAATGCACCATTGATCTCATTGGAGCCTTTTATGATGTAAGTTCCATTTTTTGCAATATTAATTTCGATGACGGTAGTAGTAAAATCCTCACCATACGCATCTACAAAGTTTTTTTCTTGTCTAAGAGCCGCATCTGCCAGATTAAAAGTCACTGCGTTTTCTGTAGGCAGGGAAAGCTTCTGCATTTCTTCCATAACTGCCCTTCCCTTGGCATACGCCTCTCATAGGATACGGTCGGGATACTTGTAAGCACCGTAGCCGATAATGTTGCAATACAAATCCCTTTTTGTGCCTGTCTGTAAAAATTCTTTCTCATTTTTTCCTCCATTTCTGTCATTTTAAATCTTATTTTCCATTATACTATAATATTTTTCGTACTGTTCTCGCAGTATCTCACCTGTTGACCACGGCTTGCGTTTCCCGACATAATGAATAATCGCCGGTTTATCCCTTTGAAGATCTGCATACAATGTTTGGCTGTGAATATTGCCGCTTTGCAAATGTCCTGCCACAAATGTGGTATAATTCCAGGAAAAATCCAAAGGCAGCACCTTGCCATCAAACAGCATATTAAGGACATCTTGATCGCTAAACATATATTTGTGCCCCGTTAGCAATTCATAAACCTGCGACATCGTAATATGCTGCCTGGCTTTTTGCAGATTCAGAAGCAATACCCCTGAATTAAAATAATCCTCTGCATATTGCATCTTCAAACCGTCACTTCGATAATTATCCACATTATATGGCATACCATCTAAAAAAATGGCACGGCGCGTCTGTGACAAAACACGAAGATCTTCTGCCCGAACAGCCGCTACTTCCTTTTCACCAAGATGCGTATCGTAGAGTTTGCTTACATCCTCCAAAAAAATCATGTCGCAATCAAAATACAACATTTTTTCATAATTTGTGAACATCTCATCAAACAGATACAAGCGGTAATTGATAGCTGCTGTGTAATACGCATTTGCCGTTTCCGGAAAAAACTTTTTTCTTTCTCTCATATTAATAAAACGGATGCTGACTCCCGGCTCGTCTTTTCCCAGTGCATAGATTTGTTCTTGTGCCTCCCCGGGAATGTCATCTTGTAAAATAAGGATGTCATAATTTCGTGTCTTGTCCCGATTATACAAGAGAGAATACAACGATGTACAAAGTGGTTTTGCATACTTCTCATCGCTGACAAAGCATATATTAACCGAGGTTTCAAATGCTTTTTGAAGTTTTTTCATTTTTATCCCTTTCTTTGGTGTTAAATATTATAACAATATAAAGTTTATCATATAAAATAGTTAAAAAGCAAGTGATTACTTGCAAATGATTGTGTCAAGTAATCGTTGGCACTTTTTTCAGGTTCCGTGTTTCATGGAAAAAAGTTTACTCGCATGGGCGCTTGCGCTACATAAGCACGCAGCGGTATGGGCGCCTATAATACAGGCACCTCATACCGGCGCACTTATAACCC
>JABLTR010009857.1_pt1 | contig 11628 bp, 7 predicted proteins | sample 7160071 | NCBI WGS metagenome assembly JABLTR01 (sample SAMN14651230, study PRJNA627086) | human gut metagenome | isolation source: feces | host: Homo sapiens
CACCGTGACCCAGGGGCGCACCAGCTTTGTCATCGCCCACCGGCTCTCCACTGTCCGGGACGCGGACGTCATTCTGGTCATGCGGGACGGAAAGGTGGTGGAGCGGGGCAGCCACCGGGATCTGCTGGCCGCCCACGGCTACTATTACCGCCTGTACACCCAGCAGTTTGTCCAGGAGTCCTCCGACGCGGCTATGAAGCGCAGCGCCGGCGGGGCAGATTTTAGCCCGGAGGCCTCTATTTCATAACCAGACTACACGCCGGATCAGGGCGCGCCGCAGAAAAAGCGGCGCGCCCCTTTGCCGCTGTGCCTCCGCGGCAAGGGGGCGCGCCATGGCCGGGCCACACTTTTCAATCAAAATAATTCACAAACTGTTTAGGACTGATCCCCAAACATCTGGTATACTTTTCATAGGAATCAATGTAGAAAGAATCCAAACAGAGCGGAGGAATTGCTGTGGGCGCCTTTGTAGAATTCCAGGATGTGACAAAAATCTATCATTCCGGCGACGTGGAAGTCAAGGCTCTGTCCAACGTCAGCTTTGAGATTGAGCAGGGGGAGTTCTGCGTCATCGTCGGCGAGTCCGGCGCAGGCAAGACCACCCTGCTCAATATCTTGGGGGGCATGGACACCCTGACCAGCGGAACCGTGAACATGGACGGAGTGGAGATCAGCGCCTTTAACCGCACCCAGCTGGAAAACTACCGCCGGTTCGACATCGGCTTTGTCTTTCAGTTTTACAACCTGATCCCCAACCTGACGGCACTGGAAAACGTGGAGATTGCCGCCCAGCTCTGCCCCGACCACCTCCCGGCCCAGCAGGTGCTGGAGGCGGTGGGCCTGGGCCACCGAATGGACAACTTCCCCTCCCAGCTCTCCGGCGGCGAGCAGCAGCGGGTGTCCATCGCCCGCGCTCTGGCCAAGCATCCCAAGCTGCTGCTGTGTGACGAGCCCACCGGCGCCCTGGACTACGAGACGGGCAAATCCATCCTGAAACTGCTGCAGGACACCTGCCGGAAGGACGGCATGACGGTGGTCATCATCACCCACAACAGCGCTCTGGCCGCCATGGCCGACCGGATCATTCGGGTCAAAAGCGGCACCATCCACTCCGTGCGTATGAACGACCACGTCATTCCCGTGGAACAGATCGAATGGTGAATGGTAATCTGAGCGAGGTGGTGAGCGCTCTATGACAAAGACATTAAAGAAAAACATCTGGCGCAGCATCACCGGCAGCTTTGGCCGGTATCTGGCCATACTGCTGATTATCATGCTGGGGGTGGCCTTTCTGACCGGCCTGCGGCTCACCCGGCCTGCCATGATCCAGACTGCCACCGACTACCTGAAGCAGACCTCCCTCTATGACCTGTACCTGGTCTCCACCATCGGCTTTGACGAGGAGGATGTGACGGCCGCCGGGGGCTGTGACGGCGTCACCGCCGCCGAAGGGAGCGTCAGCTCCGACTTCCTGTGGACCTCTGGGGAGGAGGACCGGGTGCTCCAGGCCCGCACCCTGACCAGCCGGCTCAACCTGCCCGACCTGCAGGAGGGCCGCCTGCCCCAGGCCGGCAATGAGTGCGTGGTGGATGCAGACCGCTTTACCTCTGACATGATCGGCCAGACCATCCGCCTCTCCGACGCCAACGACCAGGACACCCTGGACCTGTTTGCCTATGACGAGTACACGGTGGTGGGCCTGGTCCACTCTCCGCTCTACCTGGACGCGGACCGGGGCACCTCCTCTCTGGGCGACGGCACCGTGGACGCCTTCGTTCTGATCCCTCCGGAGGGCTTTGACTCGGAGTATTTCACCGAGCTGTATGTCAAATGCGCCGACTATCCCCTTTACTCAGACGAGTACGACAATGTGATCGACCAGCTGACCGATGCGGTGGAGCCGGCGGTCACCGGCTCCGTCCAGACCCGTTTTGACGATCTGGTGCGCGATGCGGAGCAGGAGATCAGCGACGGCGAACAGGAGCTGGCAGACAAGCAGGCCGAAGCCCAGACCGAACTGGATGACGCCAAGGCGGAACTGGACGATGCCCAGACGCAGCTGGACGACGCCAGGGCGGAACTGGAGCGCGGCCAGGACGAGCTGGACCGCGTCAAAGCCCAGCTGGACGACGCCAAAGCGGAGTTGGACGCCGGTGCAGAGCAGATCCAAAGCGGCTTCACCTCGTGGGATGGGGCCCTGGAGGCCGGCTGGGCCGCATACAACGACGGCAAAGCCCAGCTGGAGGCGGCCATTGCCGAGGGACAGCAGCTGCTGAGCGAGCGGCAGTATCAGATGGAGGCCGCTGAACAGGCCTACTCCGACGGCATGGCTCAGCTGGAGGCGGGCCAGACCCAGTATGACCAAGGGCTCGCCCTCTGGCAGCAGGGGTACGACCAGTACACCGCCGCGCTGTCCTCTTATGAGCAGAATTACGCCGCCTATGAGACGGCCCAGGCCCAATACCAGCAGGCGCTGGAGCAGTTCAACGCCATCAAGGACACCCTCCCCCCAGACGAGGCCGCCCGGCAGGAGGCAGCTCTGGAGCAGACCCGGCAGACGCTGGAACAGACCTCCGCCGCCCTGGCGGCGGGCAAGGCGGAGCTGGACGCCTCCAACGACGAGCTGACCGCCCAGAAAGCACAGCTGGATGCCACCGCCGCCACTCTGGCCGACAGCCGGCAGCAGCTCTCCGATCTGAGGACCACCCTGGATGAGGGCTGGAGCCAGTACAACGCGGGTGTGGCCGAGCTGGAGAATCAGCAGACCACCCAGCAGGCGGCGCTGGACAGTGCGTACAATGCTCTGGTGCAATTCCAGGAGGGCGTAGCCTCCTACCGCTCCGGACTGGCCAGCTACAACGACGGCGTGGACACGCTGGAGGAGGGCTGGCAGACGTACTATGACAGCCTGGCAGACTACCAGGACGGACTGTCTGAGTACGAGGACGGCGTGGCGGAGTTCGACCAGGAGATCGCCGACGCAGAGGACCAGCTGGCCGACGCCAGAGCCGATCTGGCCGACCTGGAGGATCCGGAACTCTATGTGCTCAGCCGCAGTGAGAGCAACAGCGGATATGTCACCTTTGAGAGCGACTCCACCATTGTGCAGCGGCTGTCCACCATCTTCCCCATCTTTTTCTTCTTGATCGCCGCCCTGGTCTGCTCCACCACCATGACCCGCATGGTGGATGACGACCGCACCCAGATCGGCACCATGCGGGCCCTGGGCTACAGCCGGGGGGCTATCCTGTCCAAATACCTGCTCTACTCGGGCAGTGCGGCCACCATCGGCTGCCTCATCGGCTACTTTGGCGGCGGCTGGCTCTTCCCCGCAGTCATCTGGATTGCCTACAAGATGCTCTACAACATTCCCGGCTTCATCTGTACCTATGACCCGGTGCTGTTTGTCCTCTCTCTGGCGGCCTCGCTGCTGTGCTCCGCCGGGGTCACCTATCTCTCCTGCCGGCACGAGATGCGCAGCACGCCGGCCGACCTGATCCGCCCCAAGGCTCCCGCCGCGGGCAAGCGCATCCTGCTGGAGCGCTTTACCCCCCTGTGGCGGCGCCTGAAATTCCTGCACAAGGTATCGCTGCGCAATATCTTCCGGTTCAAAAAGCGGATGTTCATGATGCTGCTGGGCATCGCCGGATGCACCGCCCTGGTGCTCACCGGTTTCGGCATCCGGGATTCGGTGGCCAATATCGCCAACTACCAGTTTGACGACATCCAGAAGTATGACCTGAGCGTCAGCACCTCCGATCCCATCACCCAGGATTGGCTGGATCACATCCAATCGGAATATGGCGGACAGATTGACGCCCAGGCGGTCTCTCTGATGTCCGCCGGAGAGCTGACCGGCAGCGAGACTACCAAGTCCGTCTATTTTGTGGCCTCCGATGACGAACATATCACCGATATCTTCGATCTGCACCTGGACGGCCGGCAAGTCCCCTACCCCGGTGAGGGCGAGGTGCTGATCTCGGAAAAACTCTCCCAGCTGGCCGGTGTCCGGGTGGGAGACACAGTGACCATCTCCATCTCCGATGAGGAGCGTGCGGATGTGCGGGTGGTGGGACTGGTGGAGAACTATGTCCAGAACTATGTCTACATGACCGGCACCACCTACGCCTCCGCCTTCGGCTCCTATGAGCCGGAGACACTGCTGATCCGAGCTGCCGAGGGCGAAGATGAGTACAGTCTCTCCGCCGCCCTGGCCAATGAGAACGGCGTGGCCTCCATCTCTGTCATCACCGACACCCGGAATATGATTGACAACATGATGCGCAGCCTGGACTATGTGGTAGCCCTTGTGCTGGCCAGCGCCGCCGCTCTGGCCTTTATCGTGATGTTCAATCTGGGCAACATCAATATCTCCGAGCGGGTGCGGGAAATCGCCACCATCAAGGTGCTTGGCTTCCATTCCCGGGAAACCGGGGCCTATGTGTTCCGGGAAAATCTGATCCTGTGCTGCATGGGCATCCTCATCGGTCTGCCCCTTGGATTTGGGCTTCACCATTTTGTAATGAACCAAATTCAAGTGGATATGGTGTCCTTCAAGTATGTCATCAAACCGGTCAGTTACCTGCTGACAGTGGCCATCGTGCTGCTGTTCAGCATCATCACCGACCTGATTCTGCGGCGCAAAATCGCCCGGATTGATATGGCCGAATCCCTGAAGTCCATCGAGTAATGAAAACGGCATAGCATATGAAATCCGCCCGGCGAGGTTTTAGAAACCTCGCCGGGCGGAGCCTTATCTTCAGAACCGCTCAGGTGCGGGCCATGCCATCCACGCTCAGCACCACGCCGGTGATATAGGAGGCCATCTCCGAGGCCAGGAACACAAACGCATTGGCGATGTCCTCGGGCTGGCCGATGCGGCGCAGCGGAATCTGGGCCACCAGAGGGTCGATATACTCCTTCGGAACCGACCGCATCATATCGGTGTAGGTGATGCCTGGGGCCACGGCATTGACCCGGATGCCCTTGGGGCCCAGTTCCCGGGCCAGGGACTTGGTCAGGCCGTTGACGGCAAACTTGGACGTGGGATAGGCCACGCCGCTGGGCTGGCCGTAAATACTCACCATGGAGGAGGTATTCAAAATGACGCCGCCGCCCTGCTCCGCCATCTGATCCGTGACGGCGCGGGTGCAGTTGAACACGCCCTTCACATTCAGATCCATCACCTGGGCAAACTTTTCCTCTGTGTAGTGATCAAAGGGCGTGGCATCGGAGACTCCGGCATTGTTCACCAGCACATCAATGCGGCCATACTTCTCTGCCACACCGGCAAAGGCGGCCTTCACGCTCTCAAGATCCGAAAGATCGGGGCTGATGCCCTCCACTTTGGCGTCGGGATGCTTTTCCTTGAGCTGCGCCACAGCCTTTTCCGCGCTCTCCGGGCGGGAGCCGCAGAGCACCACCGCAGCGCCCTCCGCCAAGAACGCCTCCACGGTGGCAAAGCCGATGCCCCGGGAACCGCCGGTCACAATGGCGATTTTGTCTTTCAGCAAGTTCATTTGTTCTGTCCTCCTTGTGATAAAAATAATTGGAAAACCACTGTGAAAATTATAGCAGTTTCCCCATCTTTTATATACGCCTTTTTAAAAAGATTTTTTTAAAAAGTTCGGGCGGCCCACAACATGGGCCGCCCAGGCTGCACAAGGACAAGATATCAATTTGACGGTGCTCAACGCCCGGACAGCTGGCGCAGCTTTTTTTGCACCCAGCGCACCGCCAGATTTGCGCCTTCCACAATGACGTTGGCGGACAGGGAGACCTCAAAGGCCAGCAGCACAAAGACCGCCAGCACCAGCCAGCCTCCGGCGCTCAGGTTCAGATTCAGCGTGAAGATGGGCTGCAGGGCAGTGATGCAGATCAGGAATCCCACCACGCAGACGATCATCAGCAGTTTGCGCAGGGTGTTGAAGGGCTTGCAGGTACGGTACACCATCAGCAGGCCCACCACGCCCACCACCACGGTGCAAATGGTGCTCATCTCCGTCTCCGGGATCTGGAACACGATGCAGAACAGCACCACGCCGATGGTCAGCACCAGGTCGCTCAGGGCCGAGGGCAGCGCCCGGTAGATCACATTGGAGAGGAACTTGCCGTGAATCCGGCTGTTGTTGGGCTCCATGGCCATGACAAAGGAGGGCAGGCCGATGGTGATGCCGGAGATCAGCGACAGCTGTGCCGCCGTGAACGGATAGGTAAAGGTAAAGATCAGAGAGATGACGGCCAGGCACAGGGAGAAAATATTTTTGACCAGATAGAGGGAGGCGGAGCGCTCGATGTTGTTGATGACCCGGCGCCCCTCCGCCACCACCGAAGGCATGGCGGAGAAGTCGGACTCCAGCAGCACGATGTGGCTGACCTGACAGGCCACCTGGCTGCCCGAGGCCATGGCCACTGAGCAGTCGGCCTCTTTCAGGGCCAGCACGTCGTTGACGCCGTCGCCGGTCATGGCCACAGTGTGGCCGGCCCGGTGCATGGCCCGGACCAGCTTGCGCTTCTGCTCCGGAGTGACCCGGCCAAAGACGGTATACAGCTCTGCGGCCTCGGCGATCTCCTGGTCGGTGCGCAGGGTGCGGGCGTCCACATACTGGTCCGCATTTGGGATCTCCGCCCGGCCGGCCACCTCAGCCACGGTGACCGGGTTGTCGCCGGAAATCACCTTGACGGTGACCCCCTGCTCCCGGAAGTAGCGGAAGGTCTCCGGGGCCTCGGGGCGGATCTTGTTGGTGAGCAGGATGAGTCCCAGCGGGGTGACCTCGCCCAGAACGGGCCCATCCTCCAGTTCGCCTTCATATCCTGCCAGCAAAAGCACCCGGCAGCCCAGCTTGGAATACTCCTCTATGACGTCCTGATACTCGTCATAGAGCTCTCCCAGGATGTTCTCCGGGGCCCCCAGCAGGTAAGTGCCACCCTTCTGGAAGGCCACCCCGCCGTACTTGCGGGAGGAGGTGAAGGGCATGGCTTTCACCGCTTTCCGGGCCACCTGGCCGTCGAAGTAGCGCTTCAGGGCGGCCATCGTCTCGTTGTCGTTCTGCATGGCGTAGACATAGTCCGCCATGATGCCCCGCAGCTCCTCCTCAGTGGCCACCTCTTCGTCCAGGGCCACCAGATCTTTGACAATCATCTTGGCCTCGGTGATGGTGCCGGTCTTGTCCACACAGAGGGTGTCCACCCGGGCCAGGGTCTCGATGCAGCCCATCTCGTGGACCAGGGTCTTGCGCTGGGCCAGGCGGAGCACGCCGGCCACCAGGGCCAGAGAGGTCAACAGGTAGAGGCCCTCGGGGATCATGCCCACCAGGGAGGCCACTGTGGACACCACGCCGTCCCGGATGGTGTTGTCCAGGATGCGGATCTCCTTAAAGGCCATCAGGATGCCCAGCGGAATCAGGATGATGCCGATGACCATGACCAGACGGCTCAGGGAGCGCATCATCTCGGACTGGGGCTGCTGTTTCTGCTGCTTGGCCTGGAGGGTTAGCTTGGACATATAGGAGTCCCGTCCTACGGCGGTCAGCCGGGCAGAGCACTGGCCGGACACCAGAAAGGAGCCGGAAAGCAGCTTATCCCCGGGCACCTTGCGCAGTTCGTCGGCCTCGCCGGTGAGCAGGGACTCGTTGACCAGGCACTCCCCCTCCACCACCACCGCGTCGGCATAGATCTGATCCCCGGCGGCAAATATGGCGATGTCGTCCCGGACCGTGTCGTGGACGGAGATGGTGCGTTCCACCCCATCCCGGACCACGTTGGCCTTGGGGTTGGCCAGCAGATTCAGGTTGTCCAGCTTCTTTTTGCTGCGCCACTCCTGGACAATGCCGATGATGATATTGGCTACCACCACGAACATGAAGGTCAGGTTGTACCAGGCCCCCACGGCGATGATGGCCGCGGCCAGCACGAAGAAGATCATGTTGAAGTAGGTGACCACATTGGAGAGGACAATCTCTTTCAGGGATTTGGAGTTGGACTCCACCGCGGTGTTCTGATATCCGGCTTTGATCCGGGTATGCACCTGCTCCTGCGTCAGTCCGATCTCCGGGTCGGCCTCCACCACCGGGAGCTTTTTACGCCGGACCGGCTCCTGGGCAGGGGCGGCGGACTTGCCCCGCCGCCGTTTTTCCGTGGTCCGTTTTCCCGCCGTCCGTTTTTCTGATGACAAAGAAACTCACTTCCTCGTATCATGCGATTTCAAACCGGTCCGCTGCAAAGGCGCAGGGCTGGACCAGAGCAATTTGCCGGTATACTGGAGTGCAGTGTAGCACAAATTCCCACAAAAAACAACAGATCCGACGGAAATGGAAGTTAATTTCTTCCCTCTCGAAACAGATAGGCCATCAGCAGCGCATAGGTATTGCCCAGGCCGTCCAAATGGGTGCGCTCATAGCCGTGGCTGTTGGCGGTGCCCGGGCCGATGGCGGCGTGGCGGACGTCGTGGCCGGCCTGGACCGAACCATCCCCGTCAGAGCCGTAATGGGGGGTGAACACGTCCATCACATAGTCCACCCCGGCGGCGATGGCCGCCGCGCGCAGTTCGTTGGTCATCTCCCAGTGGTAGGGGAACCGGGAGTCCTTGGCGAAGATGGACACCTTGTGCTCATCCGAGGTCTGATCCGGACCGGTGGGGGCGATGTCCAGGGCCAGAATATCCCGCACCCCTTCGGGCAGCCACACGGTGCCGTGGCCGATCTCCTCATAGGAGGAAAAATAGGCCAGCACATGCCGGGGCATCGCCAGCTCCCGTTTCCGGACCTCATCCAGGGCGCACAGCAGCAGGGCGGCACAGGCCTTGTCGTCCACAAAGCGGGATTTCACATAGCCATTGGAGCGGACAAAGCGGGGGGCCAGGGCGATCATGTCCCCGGTCTCAATGCCCAGCGCCCGCACTTGCTCCGGAGTGCGGACGTCCTCGTCCAGCACCACACAGACATTTTTGCGCCAATCCGGCAGCTGCTGCCGCAGCTCCTCCTCAGTGACATGGATGGAGTTGGGCGTGCGGCAAATGGCGCCGGTGTAGATCTGGCCGTCCCGGGTGTGAAGGCGGACATTTTCCATCACCGCATAGAAGGGATGCAGCCCGCCCACAGGACAGACGTTCAACGTGCCGTCGGGATTGATCCGGCGCACCATCAGGCCGATATCGTCCACATGGGCGGTAAGGCAGAGGGTATCCCCCTCCCCGCCCAAATCTGCAATCACCCCGCCCTTGTGGGGCCGCAGGACGGAAAAGCCCATCGCCCGGATCTCCCGCTCCAAATAGCCCTCAATCTCTCCGCAGCAGCCGGTGGTGCTGTCAATGGCCAGCAGCGCCTCAAACCATTTCTGCCAAAGTGTTTCATCCAGTCGGTACAACGCGGATCTCCCCTTTCTATTCTGGTCAAATTATACCATATCCCCGGGAAAATACCTACTAAGAAACCATTAAAATCCCCGGGGACTTTTTCACCCATATTGAAAAGCGGCGGGAAAACCAGTATAATAGGACAAATACCATTTTGCAGTACCCAAGGAGGAACCACGCACATGATACAGCCTAAGGAATATTTTGAGCGTTTTATCGCCTGGAAACGTCACCCCGATCCAAAATCCCCCAAGGTCACCTATGAATCTTACTCCGCCATGGATCTGAATATGCTGACCCATGAGATGGATTTCGGCATCCCCGGCGCCCTGGAGGAGCTGGGCGAGCGCTACCTCTTCGGCCTGGGGCTGAGCACCGACGTGGACAAGGCCCTGGACCTGTTCCAGCAGGCCGCAGACGCGGGGCACCCCGACGCCTATCACATGCTGGCCGACGTCTACCGCACCGACCAGCACGGCCGGCAGGATCTGGACCGCTACTTTGAGCTGCTCCCCTCCGCCGCCGAGCGGGGCAGCTGGAAGAGCATGTTCAACTTGGCCTGCGCCTATTACCGGGGCAAGCTGGGCTACGACGGCCACGGCTACAACCTGGACCACGCCGCCGCCCTGGAGTGGAGCCTGAAGAGCGCCGAGATGTCCCGCGCCCTGCTGGAGATCTTCTTCGCCCGCCCCTGCACCCAGGACCTGCGGGACTATTTCGGCGACGTGTACGACACCTTCGTCCGGGCCGTCTACTCCGCCGCCAAGCAGTACATGGACGGAGACGGCACTGAGAAAAATCCCGACAAGGCCCGGGAGCTGCTCACCTCCGCCCAGGAGTTCCACAAAACCCACCTGCACAGCGAGTGCCCCCAGTTCGCCGCCCTGCTGAAAAAGCTGGCGGAAAACGGCTGATCCCACGACAAAATGAGAATAACCGTCCCCGGAGCGCAATGCTCCGAGGGCGGTATCGTTTTGTTTGACGGTCTCTTTCTCAGCCCTCCACCCGGAAGGCGCAGGCAATGCGAACCGTGCGGAATGCTCCGCTCTGAAAGCTTTTCACCAGCCGGTAATCCCCGGGCGGAAGCGCTCCATAGCGCTCCTCCCAGCCATAGGTCAGGGTCAGGCGCTCCCCCGGAGCGATGGTCAGCAGCTCCGCCGAGTGATCCGCATCACAGTCGATCTCATACCAGCTTCCGTCAACGAGGACGTCCAAGGTATAGTCCGTCCCGCAGGAGACGCTGGAATCGGAGCGGTTGTCCACCCAGAACAGCGCGGAATCCGCCGACAGCGTGTCCGGGTCCACCGTCATCTCCAGTCCGTCCCGCTCCGCCGGGATCTCCTGCCGCACCGGCACCGATGCCAGCGGCCAGGGCAGGTCTGTCTCCGGGGGCGCGGCCGCCCCACAGCCACACAGCAGCACGGCCCAGAACAGCAGGACTGTCCCGCGGCCCAGGATGCGCAAGGTACGACGCGACATCAAAAACACCCCCCGTACAGGAATCAGGGATTTCCTCAATGCTGGCAAAAAGGCGATGGGATTTGCCGTAAATTGTGCCTTTTCACCAATAAATTCTATCATGGCCGAATGATTTTTGTCAATAGGGATCCTGCCGGCCCCACGCGGCGGGCGGTATCTTTTTCCACTCCCCCTCCGGCGGTTGACAGGGGGCGGGCCGGGTGGTATGATGCAGTAGAACAAATGTTCTGTTTAAAGGAGGGGACCGGCATGGACGGGCGGCGGACCTATCTCTGTATCGACCTGAAGTCCTTCTACGCCTCGGTGGAGTGCGTGGAGCGGGGGCTGGACCCACTGACCGCAAATCTGGTGGTGGCCGACCCGGATCGGACGGAAAAGACCATCTGTCTTGCGGTAAGTCCCAGTCTGAAAGCGCTTGGGGTCAAGAACCGCTGCCGGGTCTTCGAGATCCCCCAGGACATCCCCTTCATTACCGCCCGGCCCCGGATGCGGCTCTATATGGAGTACTCCGCCCGGATCTACGGCATCTACCTGCGCTACGCGGCCCCGGAGGACATCCACGTCTACTCCATCGACGAGGTGTTCCTGGACATCACCGGCTACCTGGCCGCCAGTGGCCTCTCCCCCCGGGAGATGGCCCAAAAGATCCTCCTGGACGTGTTTAACTCCACCGGCATCACCGCCACGGCGGGGATCGGGACCAACCTGTATCTGGCCAAGGTGGCCATGGACATCGTGGCCAAGCGCCTGCCGCCTGACGAGCGCGGGGCCCGCATCGCCCAGCTGGACGAGCTGGG
>JABLTR010018139.1_pt1 | contig 11615 bp, 10 predicted proteins | sample 7160071 | NCBI WGS metagenome assembly JABLTR01 (sample SAMN14651230, study PRJNA627086) | human gut metagenome | isolation source: feces | host: Homo sapiens
GGCCCGTCACGTTCGTCGCGCGGGCGAGCGTCGTCTGCCGCGAGTAGCTGACCAGGTCGTCCGCGCTGCGCACGCCGATAGCGATGGTAGAGGCACGGACGCGCCCCTCGCGCAGGCGCTGCGCCACCGATTCCGACAGAAGGTAGATGAGCGCCTTCGCATCCTCGGGAGTCGCGATGTCGTGAGGCGCTGTCAAACCATTGCCGTAGCTCTTGATCGTGTGGTCCACCTCGTTGCGAGCCGCGTCGTAGGGCTTCACCGGCGTCTCGTCCTCGCCGCGGGCGAACGCGCGCAGCACGCCACCCATCTTTCCCAGCCTGCGCTGCAGCAGCTCCGGGGACGCACGGGCTATGTCGCCGATCGTGTCGATGCCCGACGAATGCAGCTTCTTCCGAGTGGCGCGCCCCACATACAATAGCTCGCCGGCTGGAGCGCTCCACACGAGATCGCGATAGTTCTCTGGCGTGATGGCCGTGATGGCGTCGGGCTTGCGATAGTCGCTGCCGAACTTCGCGAAAATCTTGTTCCATGAGATGCCGATGGACACTGTACAGCCCAGTTCGGCCTTCATGCGCTCGCTGATCTCGGCGGCTGTCTCGAGTGCGCCGGCGCCGGCCAGGCGCAGCGAGCCGGTGAGATCGAGCCAGGCTTCGTCGAGCCCGAACGGCTCCACGAGGTCGGTATACTGGTAGTAAATGCGCCGTGCGAGCAGCGAATACTTCTGGTACAGCCCGTAGCGCGGCGTTACCACCACGAGCCCGGGGCACTTTGCGCGCGCCTCCCACAGCGCCTCGCCGGTCTTCACGCCAGCCGCCTTCGCCTCGGCGCTCTTCGCCAGCACGATGCCGTGCCGAAGCTCCTCGTGCCCGCCGACGACCAGGGGGCGTCCGCGCAGCTCCGGCCGATCGGCCTGCTCGACGCTCGCGTAGAACGCGTTCATGTCCGAATGGAAGACCACGCGATGCGCGCCTGCTGGCCGCCGCCTCTCCGTCATAGGTTTCGCCCCTCCGCTCATCCGCGCAAGCACCGCCGGCTCACGCTTCACATCACTGCAAGAACGTATGTTCGCACAATGCCATCGCATGCGCAAGCGAACAGACCATGGAGTTTCGGCAACGAGAAAAGGGTGTTGGCCAGGTTATATATGATTGCAGAACCCGGCGGTTCGGCCAGGAAATGGGCGATGGCGACCTTGCGGTCGCCATCAAGTGCCCCTCCCCCAGTTGCAAGGCCCGGCCCGCGCCGCGACTCCCTTCGCGCCGATCGGACCGAACGCCTTACGGCATGTTTTAGCGAGGCGCGATGGGTGCGCGATCCTCTTCGGGTTCGATGTCGTCGCCCAGACGGATGGAACCGCTCTCCTTCAGGCGCGCGATCGTGGCATCGTCGGCTCCAACCTTCTTGAGATACTCGGCCGTGTCAGCGCCGAGCGGCGACACTTCCTCGAACTCGGAAATCTCAACCGGAATGGTGGAGATGTGATGCGGCAGACCCGTCTGAAGCACGCGGCCCACACGCGGGAACTCAACCCAGGCCAACGCCTCGGGGTTCTCGCGCGTAATCTGCTCGACAGCCTCGGTCTTGGAATTCACCTTGGCGATGCAGAAGTCCTTGTCCTCGAGCCATTCCATCCACTCGGCGGTCGTCTTGGACTTGATGGCCTCGCGCACGACCTCGAACGCCTCGGGCGCCTCCCACTCGCGCATGAGACCCGTCGGCTTGATCTCGGGATGCCCGATGGCGTCGCAGAACGGCTCCCAGAACTTGGCCTCGACCATGCCGAGGGCCAGCTTGCCGCCGTCGGCGGTCTCGTAGACGTTGTAGGCCGTCGAGGGGTACTCCAGGTCCTCGCGCTTGCACTCGCCGCCGTTGAAGCACCAGCGGGAATCGAGCAGCGAGTTCCACCACACGAAGCAGTCGAACATCGACGTGTCGATGTAGGAGCCCTCGCCCGTCACCTCGCGGGCGTACAGCGCCGCGAGCATCGCCTGGCCGGCCACCATGCCCGACGACAGGTCGCACAGGTGCAGCGGTGACATGGAGCCGTGGTTGACCGACAGGTAGCCGCTCGTCGCCTGCATGTTCAAGTCGTGCTGCGCCTTCTTCGAGCGCGGGTCCTCGGCGCCGTAGCCCGAGATGGAGCAGTAGATGATGCCCGGGTTGATGGCCTTGACCGACTCGTAGTCGATGCCCAGCTTCTTCGTGACGCCGGGGCGGAAGCTCTCGACGATCACGTCGGCTTCAGCGGCCATCTTCAGGAACCAGTCGACGACCTCGGAGTCTTTCAGGTTCAGCGACACGGACTTCTTGTTGCGGCCGAGCGCGGTCACGTAGTAGGAAATGCCGCCGCCCATCGTGGGATAGTCGTGGCGCATGAAGTCGCCCAGACCGGTGTCCTCGACCTTGATCACCGTCGCGCCGAGATCCGCCAGCACCTGCGTCGCGTAGCCGCCGGGCAGGTAGCGGGAGAAATCGAGGACGGTCAGCTTGGAAAACGGGGTGTTCTTCGCCATTGTGCACCTCACCTAGTTCTTCTTGGAGTTCGGGCCGTAGCTCGGCTCGAGGACGGACTCGGGCAGCGGATCGCCCGTGTACTCGAGCACGGCGCCGTCGGCTGCCAGCTTGTCGACGTCGGCGTCGCTGTAGCCGCCGATCTCCTTCAGGATCTTACGGGTGTCGTAGCCCACCGGGCGGGAGCGATGCAGCACCGGGTCGCCGATGGAGGCCAGGCGGAACGGCGGCGTGGTGACGATGTACTCGTCGTTCTCGGTGAACTCGCTCGTGGGGCCCTGCTTCTCGTACTTCACGCGGCGCAGCTGGTCGTTCGCGAACGCCTCTTCGTCGGCCAGCACGTCGGCGACGGTCTGGATCTTCTCGAAGGGGATATCGTTGGCGCGGAAGCGCTTCTCGAGCTCCTCGAACGGGAACTGCTTGCACGCCTGATGGATGGCGGCGTCGACCTCGGTGTACTTGCCGTTCTCGGCCAGCGCCTCGAGCGTGTTGTACTCGGGATCGGTGTAGTACTTCGGGTCCATCTCGATGGTGTCGAACACGAGCTGGCAGTACTTGTTGTAGTTGCCGAAGCACATGAGGAACCACACGCCGTCGGCGGACACGTAGGAGTTGTTCGTGGGGCACTTGGCCTCCATGCGGTCCTTGGGGTGCTTGCAGCCCTGCTGCTCGGCGATGAGCGCGCAGGTCATGCCCCAGGTGCCCACATGGTAGAGGCTCGTGGTCACCTTGTCGCCCACGCCGGTGCGCAGAGCGCCCGCATACGCGCCAAGGATGCCGGCGGTCAGCGCGCAGCCAGTGTTCCAGTCGCCGAAGGCGATGGGCGAGTTGCCCGGCTCGTAGTGCTCGTTGGCCTGCGGGATGGCGCTCACGAAGCCGGAACGCGCGGCGAACGACGTGGCGTCGAAGCCCTTCGCGTCCTTCATCGGGCCGTGCTCGCCGTAGCCGCGGTTCTGGGCCCATACGAGCTTCGGAAACTTCTCATGCAGCGTCTCGTAGTCCAGGCCCAGGCGCTTCAGCGCGCCGTCGCGCAGAGACGTGACGAAGATATCAGCCTTGGACAGGAGGTTCATCATAACCTCGTTGCCCTCGGGGTTCTTGCAGTCAATAGCGGTCCATTCCTTGTTGAACGAGCCGCAGTCGTAGGCCACGTCGTCGAACTCGCTCTTATAGTTCATGCCCCAGGCCATGCCCTGGGTGCGCTGCTCGTCGCCTGAGAACGGCTCGACTTTGATAACGGTCGCACCCAGCTCACCCAGAAGGCGGCTCGCGGCGGGGCCTGCAGCGTACTGCGTGAGGTCGACTACGATAGTCCCTTCCAAACCACTCATGTAGCAAATCCTTTCCCGATTGCCCTCCGGGGCTTCCCCGGAGGCGCGGCTTTAGAAAGAAGGCCCCGGTTTTCACGAACCGGGGCCTTGCTTATCCCCAATGGGACTCCTCTGAGAAACGTCGCCTTACGGCTCGAGGATGACGCGCAGGCCTTCGCCGGCGTCGATGAGCTCCATGCCCTTCTTCCAGTCGCTCAGCGGAAGGACGAAGTTGGAGACCAGGCTGATGTCCAGGCCGTTGGCCATGAGGTTGAGCGCCTGGCGCCAGTGCTTGCGCTCGTAGGCGCGCGAGCCGATAATGCTGATCTGACGCATCGCGATGGGGGTCATCGGGATGGTCGAGGGCTTCGCCGGCAGACCGGTGATGCCGATGCGGCCGCCCTTGGCAACCATCTCGACGGCCTGCTGCACCACGGTGAAGTGGCCGGCCGCGTCGAGGATCATCTCGGGGCCCTTGCCGCCCGTGAGCTCCTTGACCTTCTCGACGACGTCGCACTCGGAGCCGTTGATGGTGATGGCGCCCAGCTTCTCGGCAACCTCAAGACGCTTGACGTCGTTGGCCAGACCGGAGCAGAGGACCTTCTTGATGCCGTAGGCCTGACGCAGCACGGCCACCATAAGCAGGCCGATGGGGCCAGGGCCCATGACCAGCGCGGTCTCGCCGGCCTCGGGATGGATGCGCTCGACGGCGTTGAGGGCCACGCACAGCGGCTCGAGCAGAGCGCCCTGCACGAAGGACACCTCGTCCGGCATCGGGATGACGTTGCTGCCACGGATGGCCATGTACTTGGCGAACGCGCCGGGCAGGTCGGTGCCGTAGAAGGGACGGTTGTCGCAGATGTTGACCTGGCCCTTATCGCAGTAGGCGCAGGTATTGTCGAACAGCACGGGGTTGGCCGTCACGCGCATGCCCACCTTGAGGTCGGCGGGGGCATTGGGGCCCACCTCGGCGATGACGCCGGAGAACTCATGGCCGAAGATGGCCGGGAACTGGATGTTGTACGAGTTGGCGATAGCCTCGTTCCAGCCGTGCAGGGAGTGGTCGGTGCCGCAGATGCCGCACGCCTTGATCTCCATCAGGACTTCGTCGTCCTTGATCTGGGGGATCGGCGCATCTTCGACGTACTCCCACGCGCCGGCCTCGGGCTTGGTCATGTAAACCGCGTTCATCTTGCCTTCCATTGGTGCCCCTTTCGAAAAGAGTCTGCTGAAATGAAAGCCGGAGCGCGTCCCGCGGCCGTCGGACCCGGGACGCGCCGTTGGATCGCTACTGGATGGACCAGCCGCCGTCGAGGATGAGGGTCTGGCCGGTGGTGTAGTTGGTCACAGGCGAGCAGAGGAAGTAGATGGCCTCGGCCATTTCCTGCAGCGAGCCCATCTTCACCTTGGAGGGCGTACGGCTGTACACGTACTCCTGCTGCGCCGGATTGTCGGCGAAGACCTTCTCGACCATCGGGGTCATGACGTAGCCGGGAGCGATGCCGTTGACCTGGATGCCGAACTTCGCGAAGTCGACAGCCAGCGAGCGAACCATGCCCATGACCGCAGCCTTCGTGATGCTGTACGGAGCGATGTTCTCCATGGCGGAGATGCCGCGCTGCGAGGAGATGATGACCATCTTGCCGCCGTCGGGGTTGTCCTTCATAACGCGAGCAACAGCCGTAGCCAGGAAGAAGTTGGCCTTCAGGTTGACAGCGAAGATCTTGTCCCAATCAGCCTCGGTGACGTCGATGGAGTTCATGCGCGGCAGAGAAATACCGGCAGTGGAAACGAGAATGTCGATGCTGCCGAACTCCTCGAGGGTCTTGTCGATCATGGCCTGAACCATGTCGGCCTTGGTGCCGTCGCACAGCATGCCGATGGCGTTCGCACCCTCGGCGCGCAGCTCTTCGGCGGTGTCAAGGCAGATCTGCTCAGGCACGCCACAGATCATGAGGTTCGCGCCTGCAGCTGCGAACTGCTCGGCCGTGGCCTTGCCGATGCCGGAGCCGCCGCCCATGATGATTGCGGTCTTGCCGGCGAGCTGTTCCTTGGGGTCCTTAGAAAACCAATTCTTTCCCATAATGCGACCTTCCTTCGACTACTCCCGTTGATTGCATCCAACCCGTAGACCCCCGAAGGAATCCGCAGGTCAAATCTCAAAACTCTCACAAGTTTCTGGCCTTTATTATGGAACGCCGGAGTCGCTCCGTCTAATTGACGTTCGATAAACGAATCATAGACATAAGAAATAATGCACGTTCACCAGCATGAATAATTGATGGAGACATTCGTTATGCAAATAAATTTCCGCATTCGGTCGATTCGGGAAATAAATGACGTTGACTCGGCCGATTACGATGGAGCTGCGAGGCGGTGGAGGGTCTTCGCCGTCGTTCTCGGAAGTTCCGCACCGCACCTGCCCCGTTCGATCTCGGAGGGTTTCGACGCGGTTTTCAACCGGCCCGACCGTCCGCTCGGCCGCTCTGTCGGACGGAGTGCCGATGCAACGGTCGAACCGTCAGTGCTCGGAGTCCTCCATGGTGTCTTCAAGCCCGACGATGCCGTCAGGATACTCGGTGAACCGCGCCGCAAAATCGATGAGCTGGTCGGCTGCGGAGCTACTGGATACGCTGTCCTTGTGCGCCAGATAGATGATGTGGAAAGGCTCGAGCACCTCTTCGATGGGAATGCTCACGAAACCCTCGCTGAAGCCGTCGTCCAGCGTATTGAGCATGATGGCCACAACCGATTTCTCTGCAACAACCAGCGATGCAGCGCTGATTTCATCATTGAAGCCCTGCTTTACCGTCAGCCCAACGCGGTGGAACAAGCCGTCAAGTATGGCCCGCACGTAGGACTCGTTGCGATACGAGACGAGCGAGTAGCCGCGCAGATCTTCCAAAGACACCACATCGCGCTTGGCGAGTTCGTGGGAGGCGTCGACTCCAATTACCAGGTTCTGAGAGACCATCGGCGTATAGGTTATGCCCTGCTCGTCGCGCAGTTTGCCGCAAAACGCGACATCGAACTTGCCATCGCGCAGGCCCTTGATACACCCGTAGGTAGTATCCTGATGGATATCGAACACTATGCCGTCGCCGAACTCTTCGCGAAACGCATTCAAAAGACGCGGCAGAAAATTGCGCTGGATGGAAATGACGGTCCCGATGCGAATCTGGCCGCTCAATCCGCTGCTATAGAGTTTCATGAGTTTGACCGCCTTGTCGACCTCATTCAAAGCGAGGCAGATGTACTCGTTAAACTCGGCACCGTAGGACGTGAGCCGCACGTTGCGACCGACGCGTTCGAACAGGCGCACGCCCAGTTCCTTTTCCAGGTTGCCGATCGAGTTAGACAGCGACGGCTGCGTGATGAACAGTTCTTCTGACGCCTTACCGTAGTGCTCCACCTCTGCAAGCTTGCGGAAATAATACAGTTGAGAAAGATTCATGCACCCGACCCCCAACTATTCCAGAAGACACTTCGACCCTCGCAACTCAATCTTATCACACGGCCCCGACGATACGCATGAAAACCGCAACGAGAAGCGTCCGGATCGATGCATGCCAGTGATCGCGACGTCCATGTTCGACAGGGCGGCTTTCGAAACGCGTGCGACCGGGTTGTCGTCCCGGACGAAAGCGCCCTCGAGCACGGCGTCGGCCGGAACGAAGCTATCGTGATCGGCAAGCCCAAGGCCGGCGGCATGCGGGACTCGGGACCCGAACCGCACCCGATCTCCCGCCCGAGGGCAACCTTTACGCACTACGAAAAAGGCCGGGCGCTCACTCGCGTCCGGCCTCGTCTTTCGTGGAGCCAGCGACAGGATTCGAACCTGCAACCCGCAGTTTACAAAACTGCTGCGCTACCGTTGCGCCACGCTGGCAAACGCGCCATGCGCCTCTCGACCATCTACCCGACGTCCGAGGCGAAGTCGAATCGTTATCGAAAGCGAGAAGCGCGCGAGCGTATTGTACGACATCCCCGGCGATTCGTGAAGCGAGGGACGCGCTATGCGGATGGAATTCGAGACCGGCGCCCGCTCTGGCCGCAGACAGCGGTCCAGACCGTGGCGCGCGCATTTGGCGGTCCGGCATCCGCGCACCTACCGCTTGGTACAGAGCTTGAACGATCCACCAGCCCCGTGGTTTTCTGCTCAGTATGGCATACCGGAAGACATATGTAGACGTAACCGCACGCATCGACGCCGATGGAAGCATCACCCCGCTCGAAGTTTTCTGGCGCGACGGCCGTCGGTTCGAGATCGACCGCGTCCATGAGGCTATCCGGAGAACGTCCACGCGCGTTGGCGGAACGGGCATTCGCTACCTTGTCTCAATGAACGGTCGCGAGAAGTACTTGTTCTTCGAAAACCCCCGTTGGTTCGTCGAGGAGATCGTGTCTGACAATCGGAATCGATAGCGGCCTGTTCGAACCTTGAAGAGCCGCCCCGCTGCCACATTCGCTCAGTGGTGCGAAGACTTCGCACCACTTCCCTTCCCCCCCTCTGGCAGAGCCCGAGTCGCGCGGCACCGACTTGAGCCGTATGCGAGCATCGGGGGGCAGAGGGCTTGGGCGGATGTTTCTGGCTTTTGGCGGAGCTTTCGAACCGGCACGCGGCCGAGTCCCATGGCAAGCGCTATACTGGATGGCGTTTTGCCAGCGAAGCCGCAAAGCCGAAAAAGGTGCGCGCGATAGCCAGCCGCTAAGCCGCAAGGCAATGCGATCAGTGCGCATACGTGGGGAAAGGCGCTTACGAGCGAAGGCGATCAGGAGAATTCCAGCATGTCCATGCACAACAGCACCGCGCACGATGAAGATGCCGTTGAGGAAGTCGTCCCTGGCTCCATCGAAACGGATCCCATCAAGAAAAAGCTGCCACTTCCGTTGAAACTGTTCGGCGTGATCTGCATCGTCAGCAGCGCCGCCTTCGTGCCGCTTCTGGTCCTCGTGCTCGTGGGGACCGCGCTCCTCGTCCAGCAGGGCCAGCTGACGGAGGGGCTTTCAACGACCGCTCTCGTGTTCTTCGTCATAGAAGCAACGCTCACGGCAGTACTGGCAGGCATGTTCGCAGTGCTTGGCGTGCGTCTTTTGCGCGACAAGCGTCGCCACGCGGCCCATCTAGCCGAGGTCATGATCGTCCTGGTCATCCTCATTGCACTCTGCGACATGATGCTGAACGGCCTGTCGCCTGATCTCGTCCAGCTGGGCATCACGCTCGTATTGCTCATCGCCCTGGCCTCCTACGTGGATCCGACCCTCGCCGAAGAGCGCGAGCTGCAGCGCAAGCTGCGCGACATGGAGCTGCGCGAAGACGCCGAGGACGGCACGCTCGGTCGTGACGAGACGGGCAAGGGTTTCATCGCGCTCAACTTCTTCAACCTCTTTTGGATCTTCGTCGTCTGTTGCGTGCTGGGCCTCGTCATCGAGACCGTCTACCACTTCGCTGTCGTGGTCCCGGGCCACTACGAGAATCGAGCCGGGCTCCTCTTCGGGCCATTCTCGCCAATTTACGGATTCGGCGCGGTGCTCATGACCGTGGCGCTCAACCGCTTCCACGATAAGAACGTCGTCCTCATTTTCCTGGTCAGCGCCGTCATCGGAGGCGCGTTCGAGTACCTTACAAGCTGGTTCATGCAGTTCGCCTTTGGCATTGTCGCCTGGGATTACACGGGCACATTCCTGTCCATCGACGGGCGCACGAACGGCATGTTCATGGCTATGTGGGGCGTACTCGGCGTGGTATGGATCAAGCTTCTCCTACCTTGGATGCTCAAGCTGGTAAACATCATCCCTTGGAACTGGCGCTACACGGTCACGTCGGTATGCGCAGCGCTCATGATCGCCGATGGCGGCCTGACGCTCGTCTCGCTCGACTGCTGGTACCAGCGCATGGCAGGCAACGCGCCCGAATCGGCCATCGAGGAGTTCTGCGCAGACCACTTCGACAACCAGTTCATGGAGGACCGCTTCCAGAGCATGTCTATCGACCCCTCGAACGCGACTCGCACGCGTTAGGAGCGATCGCAGCCTTGGGCCGCCTATCGGCCCGCCCAAGGCATGGCATCTACCTGCGGCGATCAGGCTTCAACGCCCCGCACCGCTGACAGCGCCGCACGCATGAGCATCTGGCCCAATACGACGCCGATCAAGCACGCGATCACGCTGCCGCCCGCATAAGCGCCCGCCATGGCGTAGCGTCCGCGGTCGATCAGATTCACCGTCTCGAGAGAGAACGACGAGAACGTGGTGAAGCCGCCGCACACGCCCGTTTTCAGGAACAGCACTGCGTTGGCCGGGAATCCCGGCCATGCGGCAACGGCTTCCATGACCGCGCCGATGGCGACGGCCCCGAGGAAGTTCACGAGCAGCGTCATGAGCGGGAAATCCCCTCCATAAGGGATGAACTCGACCATCAGATAGCGCGCAACGGCCCCGACGAACCCACCTGCGCCCACGCACAGCAACGAAAACACAACGTCCTCCCTCGCATCAGAATCAGGAAGACATCAGTATACCCCTGCCGAAGCCGCACGCCTCTCGACACGCAGCGCCGCACAACGAGACCCAATCAGCTTGGGGGGGGGAGCTGCGCAACGAGGCCTGGCGTTGGGAAGCAAGGTGCGTTTGCCCCCCTTGATCACGCGATCCGGATGCCGCGCTGCGCTGAACAGAACAAGTGCGGGAAAAATCCCGTTTTCCGTAAGAAAAACGAGGTATGGGAGGGATCGGCAAACCTCGAGCCCGCGCTACCTTTTCGCGGCCTGCGCAAACGCGATCGCGAAAACGCGCTTCCCCTCCGAAAGGCCCCGAAACCGACATCGAGGCCTCCCATACCTCGTTTTTCAAGCAGAATTCGAACTTGGAGCCGCTGGGCTGACGTCGGATTCAGAGACGCCCTGCTGCGCATGGAGGGCGTCCTCGCGCAGAGGGTGCGCGCGCCGCTTCCCTCGAGACATCTCGCAGCTACGCCTGCTTCTTGATGCTGCTGGCCAGCACCGTGCACACGATGACGAGCGCAAGGCTCACAATCGAAGACCACTGGAACGAGCCCTGCGCAATGCTCATGCCCAGACTGATCAGCCCCAACACAACGCCGATGATGCATAGCACGAAGAACGCGCCGATTTTGTGCGGGTTCTTCGCACCGCGCAGGCCGAGCAGCGCGATGATGAGGTTTACAACCCCGCCCACGACGGTCCCTATGCCCAGCGCGATGCTCATGGCGGCAGCATCCACCGTCGCGCCCTGGGAATCTACAATATTACCCGTGGCGAATCCCGAACCGAACGTGAGGAACGCGCCGAAGGCGATCAGGATGACCGCCCATGCGATCAGCAGGATACAGATAATCTTCAACGCTCTTTGGGAACCGGACATCGGCCTTCCCCTTCCGTTGTAGACGGCGCGAAGCCCGACGCGTCCCCGCAGCAGTAACGATGCGGCGACGCGACGCGATTCCGCCTCCCCAGGCACACGCTTATCGCGCGCCACGCGAACCCTCGTCGCGCGTGAGAGAGTATAGCCTGCACCTGCGGTCAATGACCCGACCCATCGTCGATTCAACCATGCGTTCAATCAAAGATTTTCAGATGTTTCCGGTTTTCAGCGAGTCTCGATGGCTCCAATGAGCTCAGGCTATTCCGGCGGTTCCCAATGGTTTCGGCGGTTTCGAATGATTCCCGGCTGCGTTCCGCGAGTACTTCGGTGCGACTCGAAAAAGTGCGTTGAACGTTGCCGCATCCTCGCTTCAGCCGCCGAACGAGGCCCACGGTGCGCCGATGCGACCCC
>JABLTR010108816.1_pt1 | contig 11612 bp, 11 predicted proteins | sample 7160071 | NCBI WGS metagenome assembly JABLTR01 (sample SAMN14651230, study PRJNA627086) | human gut metagenome | isolation source: feces | host: Homo sapiens
GGGCGAGCGCCTGCACGCCGAACAGACTACTACCTACGGCGTGGGTGAACTGATGGCCCATGCGTTGGAGCGCGGCTGCAAACGGCTGGTGGTGGGGCTGGGAGGCAGCGCCACAAACGACGGAGGCTGCGGCGCTGCGGCAGCGCTGGGTGCAGTGTTCCGCAACGCGGCAGGCGAGGCCTTTGTGCCTGTGGGGGCAACGCTGGCGGAGGTTGCGGAGATCGACCTTTCCGGCCTGCATCCCGCACTTGCGAGCGCGGAGCTGGTGACCATGTGCGATATCGACAACCCACTGTGCGGCCCGCTGGGCGCGGCGCATGTGTTCGCGCCCCAGAAAGGCGCGGACCCGGCCATGGTGGAGCTTCTGGACGCGGGCCTGGCGCACTTGGCGGATGTTGTGGAGCGCTGTACCGGGCGAGACATCCGGCAGCTCCATGGTGCGGGCGCGGCAGGCGGCATGGGCGGCGGCATGGTGGCCTTTTTCGGCAGCACGCTGCAAATGGGCATTGAGACCGTGCTGGATACCGTGGGCTTTGACAAGCTGCTGGAGGGGGCGGATATGGTGTTCTCCGGGGAAGGGAAGCTGGATGCCCAGTCGCTGCTGGGCAAGGTGGTCATCGGCGTGGCGCGGCGGGCAAAGCGCGCGGGCGTTCCGCTGGTGGCCGTGGTGGGCGACATTGGAGACAACATTGAAGCGGCTTACGATATGGGTGTGTCGGCGGTGTTCAGCATCAACCGTGTGGCCGTACCCTTCCGGGAAGCAAAGCCCCGCAGCAAAAGTGACCTTGCACTGACGATGGATAATCTGATGCGCTTCTGCCGCCGGATGGGCTGGTAGCTTCGCGTTCCCATCCTCGGGGTCCGGCTGCTGTCGTAAGCTTTTGTGATGAAACGAGCAAACCCGCCTTCTCCGGGCCATCCGGTCCGAGAAGGCGGGTTTGCCGTTTTATTCCATGATGTCGTGCGGGATGCACGGCGCGGGCGCGTTTTCCGGCAGCGACGTTTTGCGCGCAATGAGCGCCTTGGTGGGGATGCCCATTTCCGTGAACATCTGTTCGTGTTCGGTACGGATGTTCCACGACGGTTCATCAGCGTGCAGGTCCCTCGTCTGCCAGGTCACCTCGAACCCGGCCTCGGCCATATAGCGCAGCGTATCTTTAAAAAGATCGTCGTCGTCACATTTGAACCAGATCTCCGCGCCGTCTGCAAGGAACGGACGGTACAGCAGAAGCTGGCGGGTATGCGTCAGACGGTGCTTTTTGTGGTTGGCCTTTTTGTTCCATGGGTTGCAGAAATTGATGTAGATGCGCTCCACGCGGTCCGCTTTGTCCAACAGTGTGGGAATACGTTCGATGTCGTGAGCCAGGGTCTTCACGTTGTCGATGGGAAGCCCCTGTTCGGCGTAGATGCGTTCGATGTTGCGTTTGGCAAGAATGAGCACCTTGTCGGTGATGTCCACGCCGATGTAATTGACGTCCGGATTGCGGGAGGCAAGCCGGGCGAGAAATCCGCCCTTGCCGCAGCCCAGCTCCAAGTGAAGCGGCTGCCCGGGCCGGGCAAAGGTCTCTCGCCAGCGGCCCTTGTACCGGGTGGCGTCGTTCATGTGAAAAGGGCAGGCCGCAAGCTCCGGCCCGGCATAGGGTTTGAAACGCATGCGCATGAGTGGTCTTCATTCCTTTACTGGTCTTGTGATGAACGTACCTATTATAGCAAAAAGTATCTTTACGCGCAATGCGGCTGAGGCTGCCGGCAAAGCCGTCAACCGCTGAGAGACGCCAGACGCTTTGTGCTGTGCAGACGCTTTCCGGTTTCCCTCAGCGCTCCTTTCCGGCGCACAAAAGGGCAATTTTGCGCACTTCGCACACAAAATTGCCCTTTTTCGAAAAGCAGAGCCGCGCCCGCATGAGATGGGCGCGGCTAAAGTTTCGGTTGTGCCGCGGGGACGCAGTGCACGCTTATGCCTGCCGTTCTCCCACCCAGCGCGCCGCCGTACACCATACGGCTCTGCCCTGGGCAAGGCTCTGGGGTACGTCCAGGATGCGCTGATTTTCGCTGCCGCGAAACCGCAGGTCCAGATTGCGCTGTGCCAAAACGAATTCTCCGTCCACCAGAATGTCCAGCGCGGCCAGCAGCTGCTTCTGGGCCGGCGTTCCGTTTTCCAGAAGTTCTTCAAAGGTGTAGCCTGTATAGCTGGCAACCTCGTAACCATTGGCCTTCAGCAGCTTTGCCAGTTCAGTAAAAGGCTCCGCCTGGCTGAACGGCTCGCCGCCGGAAAAGGTGACGCCGCGCACCAGCGGATTTTTCTTCACACGCCAGAACAGGTCCTGCACTGTCATATCCGTGCCCGTGCCGAACGCCCAGCTTTCCGGGTTGTGGCAGCCCTCGCACCGGCGCGGGCAGCCCTGCGCAAAAATAGCTGTGCGCAGGCCCGGGCCGTCTACAATGGAATCCTCCATGATGCCTGCGATATTGATCGTTTGCTGTATCAAAACAAAAGCGCTCCTTAATGCTGCATGCCGTGCTTCACACGGTCGTGCTCTTCGGCACGCTTGGCGTCGTTGAAGCGGTCCAGAGTGCCCACAAGGTAGCCGGTGATGCGGCGGATGCGCTCAAAGCCCACACCCTTGCCGTTTTTTGCCTCAATGTTGGTTTCGATCTGTGCCATAAGTCAAGTCCTCCTTCAAAAGACGAAAAGATGTTGAAAAATTGTGCTATTGCTTCGGCGCGGATGAGATCATTCGCAGCCGCAGTAGGTAAAGGTGCCGGGATACAGCTTGCGCAGCTCCTTGATGCGTTCGGGAGAAACGGCCTCGCCCTCGCGGCGGCCGCAGCGGGGACATACCTCCCCGATGACGCCCACATACCCGCAGATGGGGTCGCGGTCCACCGGGTGATTGATGCTGCCGTAGCCGATGCCGCAGTCGTGCATGCAGCGCACGATACTCTCGAACGCTTCCAGGTTGTTGGCGGTGTCGCCGTCCAGCTCCACATAGCTGATATGGCCCGCGTTGGTCAGTGCATGATAGGGCGCTTCCTTCCGGATCTTCTCATAGGCCGAGATATTGTAGTACACAGGGATATGGAAAGAATTGGTGTAATAATCCTTGTCCGTCACGCCGGGAATCAGCCCGTAGCGCTTTTTGTCCATGCGTACAAAACGGCCGGAAAGACCCTCCGCCGGGGTGGCCAGCAAGCTGTAGTTCATATGGGTGCGTTCGCTGCGCGCATCCAGATACCGGCGCATGTACTGGACGATGGCAAGGCCTTTTTCCTGCATTGCGTCGCTCTCGCCGTGGTGGTGTCCGTACAGAGAGATCAGCGTCTCGGCCAGGCCGATGAAGCCGATGCTCAATGTTCCGTGCTTGAGTACCTCGCCCACCTCGTCGCTGGGGCCCAGCTTTTCGCTGTCCAGCCAGACACCCTGGCCCATCAGGAACGGGAAGTTGTATACGCGCTTTTTGCTCTGGATGGCGAAACGATCGTCCAGCTGGCCGATGACAAGCTCCATCATATCCTTGAGCTTTTCATAGAACAGCGCTTCATCGCCGTGGCTCTCAATGGCCAGGCGCGGAAGGTTGATGGAGGTGAAGCTGAGATTGCCGCGGCCGTTGGCGATCTCCTGTGAGGGATCGTAGACGTTGCCCATCACACGGGTGCGGCAGCCCATGTACGAGACCTCGGTCTCAGGATGGCCGGGCTTGTAATACTGCAGGTTGAACGGGCTGTCGATAAAGCTGAAGTTGGGGAACAGCCGCTTGGCGCTCACCTTGCAGGAAAGCTGGAACAAATCATAGTTGGGGTCGCCGGGGTTGTAGTTGACGCCTTCCTTCACGCGGAAGATTTGAATGGGGAAGATAGGCGTTTCACCGTGGCCCAGGCCCGCGTCCGTGGCCAGCAGTACGTTGCGCATCACCATACGGCCCTCGGGGCTGATGTCTGTGCCGTAGTTGATGGACGAGAACGGCGTCTGCGCACCGGCGCGGGAATGCATGGTATTCAGGTTGTGAATGAGCGCCTCCATGGCCTGATAGGTAGCCTTTTCGGTCTCCTTTTCCGTCTCTTTCAGCGCGAATGCCTGGGCTTTTTTTGCAATGTCTCCGCCCACGAGCGGAGTGAGGGCTTCCGTCTCGGCGCGCAGGTAATCCATATCAGTGGCGAGCTGGGGCCGCAGGCCCTGTTCAGCCTCAATGGCGCGCAGTGTGTCCTTCACCTGCTGCAGCGTCACGCCCGCCTCGGGAGCCAGCAGCTCGAGACTCTTGAAAATATTGACGGCATACTGCTTTTTGTATGTTTTGGCAACGCCCGGCGCCAGGCCGTAGTCAAAGTTTACGATGCTCTGGCCGCCGTGCTGGTCGTTCTGATTGGACTGGATGGCGATACATGCCAGGGCGGAATAACTCTGGATGTCGTTGGGCTCGCGCAGAAAACCGTGGCCCGTGGAGAAACCGCCTTTGAACAGCTTGAGCAGGTCGATTTGGCAGCAGGTGGTGGTGAGGGCGTAAAAATCAAAGTCATGGATATGGATCCAGCCCTCCCGGTGCGCCCGGCTCTGCTCGGGTGTCAGCAGGTATTTGTCATAATAGTCCTTGGCTGCCTCGCTGCCGTACTGAAGCATGGTGCCCATGGGCGTGTCGCCGTCGATGTTGGCGTTGCTGCGCTTCATGTCGCTGGCCGTGGCGTCGGCATGGGTCAGCTCGTCGAACACTTTCATCAAACGGGTGTTCATCTCGCGCACGCGGGTGCGGGACGCGCGGTACAAAATATATTTTTTGGCGGCGTTGTCGAAGCCCATCTGCATCAGCTGGCTTTCCACTTCGTCCTGGATCTGCTCGATTTGGGGCGGCTGGGCGCCGCAACGCTCCTCCAGAGCCGCTTCCACTGCATTGGCGACAGCCGCAGCCTGTGAAGCGTCGCCCTCCTGGGCTGCCTCCATGGCCTTCAAAATGGCCGAAGCGATCTTTCCTTCGTCGTACAAAACGACGCGTCCATCGCGCTTGATGATGCTTTTGATCATGGTTTTCCTCCGATTCCGCGCACACTCACACTCTTTGGTATGCTCGCTAAATATTGATGCCGGGTATAATTATCGCACTAGATATAGTATCATGTCAAGCAGAATCCATGCCAAATTTCCGCGGCATTTTTGGCGGATTTGCCAATTGCATTTGTGTGGGGGTATAATGTTCCAGGGCTCTTGTGCGCAAAGGCCCTGGAACACGGAAGCATAAAAAGCCGCCGCCCCTGCGGGCGGCGGCGGGGAAACTGCAGGAGGAGCCGGCCGGATGAAAAACAAAGAACCCGTGCAGTATCGCGCCGCAGGCGGTGTGCGGTATGAGTTTAAGCGAAAACGGGTCAAAAATATCAACCTGCGCGTGCGGGCTGACGGAAGCGTTGCCGTGTCGGCGCCCCTGGGCGCGCCGCTGGCACAGGTGGATGCATTCGTGGCCGGACGGGCTCGATGGATCGAGGCGGCGCGCGTGCGCGCTCTTGCGCGCGGCGAGGAAGAGCAGCGCCCCTGTTCCGTGTCCAGGGAGGATGCGCTGGCTCTGTTCACACAGGTAAGCGATGCGGTATTTCCGTTGTTTGCACAGGTGCTGAACGGGCAGCGCCCCGTTCTGAAGGTACGGCAGATGAAAACGCGCTGGGGCGTGTGTGTGCCGGCAAAACGGCAGATCACGTTCAGTCTGCGCCTGGCGGAAAAGCCTCGCGCGGCTGTCGAATATGTGGTGCTGCACGAATATGCACATTTTGTCCGGGCAGACCACAGCCCCGCTTTTTGGGCTGTGGTAGCGCGGTACATGCCGGACTATAAGGCGCGCCGCAGGCTGCTGGCGCCGTCTGTGCAAGGCGGAATGGAAAGCCCGGAGGGACCGCCGCCTACATATTAAAAAGGAAAAACGGCGCTTTGTTCGCAGTTTTGGTTCTGCCGGCACAGGGCCGTGGTTTTAAAATGGCAGGATATATGATATACTATTATAGTTAGAGTAAAAATTTTCCGGAAGCCGGAGGTGCTGCATGGATAAATACAAGCGCCTTGTTTCAAACACAATGTTGTTTGCGATCAGTACGTTTTCGTCCAAGCTGCTGAGCTTTGTGATGGCTCCGCTGTTCAGCTACTGGTTTGAAACGCAGGAAATGAACGGCATCAAGGAGCTGCTGAACCAGTGCGCCAGCCTGCTGATCCCGCTGGTGAGCCTGGGTATCGCCAACGCCGTTATCCGTTTTGGGTTGGAAAAGGGCATCCGCAAGAGCGCCATTTATATGAACGGCCTTGTATCCATTGGTATGGGGTTCGTACTGCTGCTGCTGTTGTATCCGCTGCTGTCCCGTATTGCACTGTTCCGGGACTATATTGCTCTGTTGTATGTGTACCTGCTGGTGAGCTGCCTGCGCACGCTGAACTGCCAGTTCTGCCGTGCACGCCAGCTCAACCGCCTGTATGCCATTGACGGTATTCTGTGTACCATAACCACATGCGGGTTCTATGTGCTGTTTCTGCGGGTGCTGAATATGGGCCCCACAGGCTATTTGCTTGCGATCATCTGCGCCGATGGTCTCAGTGCGCTGTTCCTGTTTGCAGTGACAAAGACCTGGCGTTTTCTGGATTTCAAGCGCTTTGATACCAAGCTGCTGAAAAAAATGCTGCGCTATGCGCTGCCGTTGGTGCCTGCGTCCATCTTCTGGTGGATCACCAACGCCAGCGACCAGTTTTTCGTGGCCGCCATGCTGGAGGACGGCACTTCCTGGACGGCGGTGCTGGGGGCCAGTTATAAGCTGCCCACCATCCTGTCCATCGTTTCCACTATTTTTACCGAAGCGTGGCAGATCTCTGCGTTCACAGACGGAACGGATTCACAGCGCGAACAGTTTTTTTCCCGCGTGTTCAGCGCCTACCAGAGCCTGATTTTTCTGGCGGCGGCGGGCATCGTGCTGATGGCGCAGCCCTTTATGGCCATTTATCGCGACGACTATTTTATCGGCTGGAAATTCATCCCGCTTTTGACGATGGCAACGGCATTTGCCAGCTTCGACAATTTTTTAAATAGTATTTATATGGTTGAAAAGCGCTCGACGCTTTCGTTCACCACCATGGCTGTGGGCGCGGGCATCAACGTTGCGCTGAACTTCACACTCATCCCCGTCTGGGGCGTCAACGGCGCAGCGCTGGCCACGTTCGTCAGCTATTTTGTCGTGTTTTTGCTGCGGGCAGTGAACACGCGCGGGCTCATCCGCGTGGATTTCGCACCCGAAAAGCTGTGCTGCAACTTCGGCCTGCTGGTGCTGGAATCGGCGCTGATGATGTGGCAGGTAAAACTTTGGCCGGTGTGGTGTTCACTGGTTGTGGTGCTCATCGCAGCCATCAATTTCCGTGATTTGTGGAGCACGGTGCAGCAGCTGCTGGGCCGGGGCAAAAAGAAAAGGGCATAAATAAAACGGAAAAGGTGCGGCTCATTTTAAACCGCCCCAGATTGTGCGGACAGCACTAAAAGGCCTCTATGTAGGGAAATATGAAGTATTAAGCGGAGTGGCGCAGCGTGAGCGGCGCCACTCCAGTTTTTAACTGGATGCGCTCGTAGTTGTAAAAATTGATGTAGCGGTCAATCATCTCATTGGCCTCGCAGAATGAGGCCGGTTTATGGCGGTAGATACACTCTGTCTTGAGAATGGAAAAGAAATTTTCTGCCATAGCGTTATCATATGGGGGTGCTCGTCTTGACATGGAGGGCGTAATGCCATAAGATTTTGTCAGGTTGAAGTATGCTTGCGAGGTGTACTGGAACCTCTGGTCGCTGTGGAGCTGCAACTCCGCTTTTCCCGGACATAGTAAGACCCCCTAATGTAGCTTTATTTTCCTACATTAGGGGGCCTTTTGTCTATTGTACGGTTTTTCTGGAGCGGTTCATTTTCAGAGCCGCGCCTTTTCTGAACGGAATAAAAACAGATGCGGTCGGTGGAAACAGCTGCTCAAAAAATTTCTGAAGCATCCGCGGGCAGCTCACGCACCCGGTACAGATAACGCAGGCTTCCTTCGGCCTCCGCTTCGTTGACCGGGAGAGCCAGCGCCTCGGCAGTCTGATGCGCCGCGTCCAAAAACAGGGTGGCCGCTGCAAATACCGCGGCCCACACATGGCCGGGTTCTGCGTCCGCATAGGTGGAAAGGTAACGCTCCCAACAGCCGGCGGGCAGGTAAGCGGGCAGGTCCGCACCGCTTTTGCCTGCGCTGACGGCAAAGCCCGTGCGCGTGCCGGCCAGCCAGGACAGCATGTGCAGAAGCTGGGGCCGGACGCAGGCATTCAGGGTGTCCAGCGCATAAGTGACGCGGCCGCGCCACAGGCCCTTGGCCACATAGGGAAGCGTCCACCAGAACTCGTTGCAGCAGCCCGCGAACGCAGTCTGGTCCGGCCTGCGGATGTGGTAGGCCGTGTCCGAGGGCAGCGGCAGGGGCGGCAGAATGCCGTCCTTGTCCAGCAGAACAATGGTCTGGGAATCGCTTTGGCATTCTTCCAGCGCACGGGGGAGCGTCATCAGCCGGAGGTCGATGCGGTTTCCGTCCGCGAACTGCATCAGATAACCATAACAGCGCGCAAGGTCTGTGGGCTGTCCCGCCGCATGGTCCATCTCGTCGGGCGTCTGCATGACGAGCCGCTCCCCAAACACGTCGACCCAGCCCGGCTGCGCCCGGAAGGATGCGGTTTCCTCCACTACATACACGATGTCGTAGTCCTGAAAAATATCCCGGGGCGCGTTGGGGTTGGCGCGCGAGCCGTTCATAAAAACAGCGCGTACGCGCGCATCCCGTTCGGCTACGCCCAAAATGAGCGCCGTCATTTCGCGCTCTGTACGCATATACATCCTCCTCTTTTCGCTGCGGCCTGTCAATAGGCCATTGCAAAGCCGGCAAAGCGCCAGCCGTTTTCGGTGTTTACCAGCTTAACCTCGCAGGTCTCGGTGTAGGGGCTGCTGCTGGCGGAGCCGCCCGGCCCCGCCTCGTCATAATGGCCGATGAGCTGGAAGCGGATTTCATCCGCCGTCTCGCTGATCTGTGAAAATTCGCTGCTTTTGTAGAAAATATTGCCGCCCCGGTCGCCAAAGCTGAAATAAAGCAGGCCGTCATCGCCCTTGATATAGTTTTGATATTTGTCAATAAGACTGTCGGCAAAGTACGCAATCCAGTGCTGTGCGAAAGGCGGAATAATTGGCAAACCCGGTATCTTGATAGTAGCTCCGTCCGGTATCTCCGACAATAAAGGGAGAGTTTTCATCGATCGTATCAAAAGCAAATCCACTGGATACATCAAAATGATAATACAGATAATAGGCCGCGCGGTAAAGCTCCTGTTGGTCTGCGGTGAGAAATTCAGGCACAGCATCCGGCTGGATATTCGCCGCGTCCGCGGGCAGAAGCGAAAGCGCCTGTGCACCCTCACCCGATGCGCTTTCAGGGGCGGGAATACTTTGCGCCGCGCTTTCAGAGGAAACGCCTTCCGTCGCGGAGGAGGATACCGGGGAGGATGTACCGTCTGGCGCGCAGGCGCACAGCGCGAGGAGCAGCACCGTACAGGCGGCTGCTGCAAAAAAGCGGAAAAAATGCTTCATCCCTAAGCTCCCTTCCATCAAAAGGATATGCCTCCGGCTCATTGTATGTACAACGAGAGGAAAAATTGAAAAATTACGCCCGCGCGGAAATTTCCGCACGGGCGCAGGCGTTTGCTTAATACAATTTTTCGCGTGCTACATAGGAGGTGTGGAGGATATGATGCGCCTTGTGGCCGCCCGGCTCGCCCAGATACTCGGCGTACACTTTCTTGAGCAGCGGGTTCTCGTGGCTCTTGCGGATGGCCTTCGCGTCATCCTCGCCGTACAGGGCTGCGGCGCGCAGGGCCTTCAGGTCCGTAAAGTTGCGCACACTGGCCGGCTGCGTGGGCTGGCCGCCGCCGTTTACACAGCCGCCCGGGCATGCCATGAATTCGATGAAGTCGTAGTGCTTCTCGCCGCTCTGCACAGCCTTCAGCACTGCGTCGCAGTTGGTGAGGCCGCTGGCCACGCACACGTTCAGGTGCAGGCCGCCCACATCGTAGCTGGCCTCCTTGATGCCGTCGGTGCCGCGCACGTCGTGAAATTCCACTTTCTCCAGCGTCTCGCCCGTCACAAGCTCCACAGCCGTGCGCAGGGCCGCTTCCATCACGCCGCCGGTAGCGCCGAAGATGGTGGCCGCGCCGGTGCTCTCGCCCAGCGCCGGGTCGAAATCCTCGTCGGGCAGCTCGGTAAACTTGATGCCCGCGCGCTCGATCATACGGCCCAGTTCACGGGTGGTGATGGAGATATCCACGTCGGGGATATTGTCGCCCGCTGCGCTCATGTCGTCGCGGCCGATCTCGAACTTCTTCGCGGTGCAGGGCATTACGGACACACACACGATGTCGTGGGGGTCCAGGCCCATCTTTTCGGCATAGTAGGTCTTGGTCAGCGCGCCGAACATCTGCTGCGGAGATTTGCAACTGGACAGGTTGGGAATCATGTCCGGATAATAGGTTTCGCAGAATTTTACCCAGCCCGGGCTGCAGCTTGTGATCAGGGGCAGCGTGCCGCCGTTTTTCACGCGCTGAACAAACTCGGTGGCCTCCTCCATGATGGTGAAGTCGGCCGCGGTGTCGGTGTCGAACACGCCGTCAAAGCCCAGGCGGCGCAGCGCGGCGACCATTTTGCCCTCCACGTTGGTGCCGATGGGCATGCCGAAGCATTCGCCCAAGGTGGCGCGCACGCTGGGCGCGGGCTGCACCACAACATGCTTGGACGGGTCGCGCAGCGCGGCCCACACCTTGGCGGTGTCGTCTTTTTCCGTCAGCGCGCCGGTGGGACACACGGTGATGCACTGGCCGCAGGAAACGCAGGGGGAATCGCCCAAAGGCGCTTCAAACGCGCAGCCGATGTGCGTGGAGAAGCCGCGCTCGTTGGCGCCGATCACACCCACGGCCTGGTTGGCCTTGCAGGCGGCCACACAGCGGCGGCACAGGATGCACTTGTTGTCGTCGCGCACCATATGCGGCGCGGAATCGTCGATGGCGTAGCGCTCGCGGCTGCCGATGAAGCGCATGCCGTTGACGCCGTAGTCGCGGCAGAGCTTCTGCAGCTCACAGTCGGTGCTGCGCACGCAGGACAGACAGTTCTGGTCGTGGGTGGAAAGCAGCAGCTCCAGGTTCGTCTTGCGGGACGCCTGCACTTTTTCGCTGTTTGTCACGATCTCCATGCCTTCATTGACGGGGTACACACACGCGGTGACCAGGCTGCGCGCGCCTTTGACCTCCACAACGCAGATACGGCACGCACCGATCTCGTTGATCTCTTTCAGATAGCACAGGGTCGGAATCTCAATGCCCACGCTGTGGGCCGCTTCCAGGATAGTAGAGCCGGCAGCGACTTCGTAGGGCACGTTATTGATCTTGATATGTACGGTTTCCATTCGTTGTCACTCCCTCTCTTAACCTTTGCTGATGGCGCCGAATTTGCACTTCTCGATGCAGGCGCCGCACTTAACACACTTGGCGGTATCGATGGTATGCGGCTGGCGCACGGTGCCGCTGATGGCGCCGGCCGGGCAGGTGCGCGCGCAC
>JABLTR010081491.1_pt1 | contig 11610 bp, 10 predicted proteins | sample 7160071 | NCBI WGS metagenome assembly JABLTR01 (sample SAMN14651230, study PRJNA627086) | human gut metagenome | isolation source: feces | host: Homo sapiens
GCCAACGTGGCTCAGCTGGTAGAGCAACGCACTCGTAATGCGTAGGTCAGCGGTTCGAATCCGCTCGTTGGCTCCAGAAAAAGTGCAGGTCAGCTAGGGAAACTTGGCTGGCCTGTTTCTTTATATGCGCGCCAAAACCACCTCTAGGACACAACCGGGGCACAACGGACAAAGACTAGGCTGTTTTCACCTCTATGATACGTGGCGGTGGCCGCATCGATGAACACGGTGCGCTTCTTACAACGGCCCTTCGGCGGCTTTATCTCGCCGTAAGTGCTGCGCTGCTGAACGGCGTGGATACACGGCTGGTTCAGGTCAACACTCCTCCAACATAGCCCCACCACTTCGCCTAAGCGCATGCCCGTGGCAAGCCCGACCCTCACCGCGAGGATGAGGGATTTCTATCGCGCCTGTTGGGTTTTGTTGAGCTTGGGAATCCCGTGGAATGTCGCAGCGGGCGCAAGGATGCCCAGCACCACTGATGCGGATGTGCTACAATCAAGCCAATCGGTGGTGCCCCGCCTAGTCGGGCGGCATCGGTTACTCAGCTAGGCCGGGGACTTGTTCAGGGTAACCCGGCCTTCTTCATGCCCAACACCGTTCGCCCTACTCCTTCCTCGCCAGGTCGGCGATGGCAACCATCAAAGCCAGCAATGCGCACACAGCGATCACGGTTTGACTGTCCATGGCAAACACCCCCTCTCGGAGATGCCGTCCGGCAGGATGCGGCGAAGCACCGCGCCCATTGTAGCGCACGGTGAGGGGTCTATCCCACAGTGAGCGGATAGTGTGCTGTTTGCGGAAGGATCGCGCCCAATCGTCCGAGCATGGGGAATGAAAATCAAAAATTGCTAACTTCAAAGCAAAAAGTAACAAGCGTTGATAAAACATGTTGAAGAAAGTAGGTTTCAAAGATGGGCATGCAGGAATGGGCAGGAATAGTCGTACCTTCGCTCGTCAGCATAGTCGGTTTTTTAGTGACCTATTTTATGTCGAGAAAGAACCTCAAAGACGGACTAGCTCTAACTGAAAAGGAATTTCAAAACGAGCTATTAAAGCAGCGCAGCGACAAGCGGCTAGAACTAATGGCTAGCGCTCCTTACGATGCACTGGTACTGATGCAGGATATGATTGACTCTGGGAAGAATAAGAAGCACAGCTTTCCCGATACGAAGCTCCTTGAAAAACAGAATAACCTTTATTTCAAGGTCTACGCATATGGCTCACCCTCTTCACTTCATATCCTGTCTTCCATGCAAAGCGAAAACTATCAAGCCAATATGAATAGCATCGTGTCAGTAAATGCACACAGGCTGATCTGCTATTACGTGTTGTTAGCCTCGCAGCTTCGAATGGATGTCACGGGCGAAACAGTAAACCCAGAGGAATGGTTTAAGATGAAATTCAGCGACTACCATAAAACCAAATCCTTATTTGCGGACGCAAATAATCAACTTGTCACTGAGCTCAATCCATCCAAGGACTTTTTTATTCGATAGCGTCGGCACCTCTGCTCGGGGCGAGCGGCGCACCGATCCTCCACCAGCATCGCCCTTCTGACAGCTTCGTCGGCATCGACACGGCGAAATGGTTGCAACCTCTTGCCACTCGGTTATTCAATCGACCCTCGCAGACTCTCATCCGTCTACGCTCAAGTTCTCTACGGCAGTCCAACCTCAGCAGCATTTGCTGCATCTTGCCTGATCATATTAATTATTTCACCTACTCACAGGAGATCGTACACCCGGAAAGCTCTTCCTTGACATCGTTCCATGTCGTAGGGCACCGTCGGACATTGCAGGCCGTCGGTTGGTTTCGCAGCCGGCGACCTGTTCTGCCTGTACATCCCTGCACCTTCGGAACGCAGGGCGCGCGCTCGATATGGCACAGAAACCGGTAAGCCTTGCGATGCGGAAAGCGCCCAGTGTGCAACGTGCGCGCTGGCAGCCGATCAATGGTTCGCAGGCTCCTCGGTCGGATTCACAGCGCCGCCTGTGAGCACGAGTCTGACGCAGGTTCCTCGTCCCAACTCGCTTTCGACGTCCATATGAGCGCTCGATCCGAAGTAGCCGTGGATGCGGTCGTGCACGTTCTTGACCGCGATGCCCAGGCCGGTGGAGGACTCGGGGTGCAGGATGTTCTGCCGAGCTTCCTCCGTCATCCCCACGCCGTCGTCAGCCACGCTCACCACCACATCGTTCCCTTCGATGCGCCCTGTCACGGTAACGGTGAGTCGCCCTTCGGAAGGCATGGCATGCCGCACAGCATTCTCGACAAGCGGCTGGATAAGAAACGGCGGCACGAGCATATCCTCTACTTCTGCGTCGATATCCACCTGCATGGCGACCCGTTCCGCCCCGAAACGCGCGACTTCGAACGTGAAGTAGCGCTGCGTCTGCTCGATTTCACGCGCAAAGACGATAAGGTCGGCCGAATCCTCGAGAGTCCGTCGGTAGAACACGGCAAATTCTCGCAGCAACGTGCGCGCTGTTTCGGGATCGGTGCGGATCAGCGAGGCTATGGTGTTGATGGTGTTGAACAGGAAATGCGGATTGATCTGACTCTGAAGCATCTTGAGTTCCATACTGGTGGCCAGCTTCGTCTGCTCTTCGAGCGCCGCGGCGGCCATCTGGGTGGACAACAGCTTGCCGAAGCCCTCGGCGATGGACTTCTGCGTTTCGCTGATATGCTTTGCGCGGCGGTAGTAAAACTTGAGCGTGCCTTCGACGTTCTTCCCAATTTTGAGCGGCACAATGATGGCCGCCCGAATGTTGGTCGTATCGTCGGAAAACCCGATTTCCTCAGGCGTGAACAGGATGCGCATCATCCCGTCATTCAGCGTCGCATGGGTGGCGAGCGTTCGGATCATGCTGCCGGAGGGATTCGCCGCCGCCTCGTATCCAGAATATGCGAGTATCTGCTCCTTATCGGTGATGGCCACAGCAATGGCGGCCGTTGAGGGGAGCAGCAAGCCGCAAATCTTCTGGGCGGCTTCACGATCCAAACCGTCGCTCATGTACGCAAGGGTTTGACTGGCAAGCTTGAGCATCGCATCGGACTGACGAGCTCGCACGGAGTCGGGATCCATGAGCAGACGAATGACCATGACGATGGACAGCGTGAACGACAACCCAGCTGCAAACAGTACGAAGATGTTGATCTCCCGCGTGACAAGGCTGTATAGCAGCACCATGCCCGAGATCACTGCGATGGTGAACATGAGCATCTCGAGCGTGAACAGACGCGAGGGATGCTCCTTTTCGTTCTCCTCCTCCATGCTTCCTCCTGCGATACACCGCCGCCCCGCGCACGACGCAGGCGACGCGATTCATCTGGGCACGCGCAGAACATCCCCACGCAACCGTAAAGGGCCGCGTGATGTATGCGCGTCTAGCCCAGTATACCGAATTCGTTGAGTACGAGGAGGGCGGCGGCCACAATCAGGAAGCCTCCGAAAATGAAGCGCAGCGTGCGCTCGGGTACGCGATGCACAAGGCGCGCGCCGATAATTGCGCCGGGGATCGATCCGATGGAGATCGCGATGCCGGCCAGGTAATTGATATTGCCCAGCAGGGCCTGCTCGATGACGCCTGGAATAGCGAGGATCATCACGGCGATGAGCGACGTGCCGGAAGCCTGCCGCATCGATATGCCCACAAGCGACAGCATGAGCGGCACCATGATGAACCCGCCGCCCACGCCGACGTAGCCCGATGCCACGCCCGCGCCCAGCCCGATAGCGACGCCGATGAGCAGCTGGTTCCGCGTGAGTTTCCCTGAGGGGAGCTCCATGTTCGAAGCCGATGCAGCGCCTGATGTCCGGCTGGTCTCATGCAATCGCGAATCAGCAGAGGGGGCCCCTCCTGACGTCACGCCCGCAGCCTGCGCGAAGGAAGTCGCCGGCTCTGGTTGCGCCGGTTTCATCTTGATAGCCTTGCTGAGCATCTTCACGGCAGACCATCCGATGATGAGCGCAGCAACCACCATGATTAGCCACGCTGGCGAAAGCGTTGCCAGCCACACACCCACCGGGGACGTAAGCGCGCCGCCGATGCCGGCGGCAATGCCAAGCGACGGTATGCACGTCTTGTGCCTTACGTGCGATAGCGCACCTGAAATGGAGGTGGGAATGATGGCGAACAGAGACGTGGCTGTGGACATGATAGCGCTCATATCGAACAGGAGGCGAAACACCGGAACCATGACCGTACCTCCGCCGATGCCGAGCAGCCCGGACAACACACCGATGAAAAGGCCAACGAGTGCCGGTATGACGAACTGCACGATAGGTTCCATGTCGAAGTCTGCTCCTCCCGAGGCGAACCGTGGGCGCTGTTCTCAGCGGACCCAGTGTAGCGAAAACCGAAGCCGTCAGCCGCATGACGCTGGTTCAACCCGGAAGCGTCACGCACGCGTTATCATGCGGCAGCACGACGCAGGGAGGTGCCCAGCGGCCACGTCCTCATACTCGCATTACTCGGCGATATTCAGGCGGATTTCGCTTGTCACGCCGGGATCGATACCCGCCGGCCTCGCCGGTTGCGGCGGGACCGCACGGCCCGGATCGATGTTAACCTGCCGCTGTGCAGCAGACTGGATGAGCGCCGTGCGCAGAATCTGGTCGTTCTCCATGCGCGCCATAAGTTCAGGCCACACGAACTGGAACTCGAAGTACTTCGAGCAGTTTCGCTGCGCATATGTGGTCGCCTCGCCGGTCGCGGCCTTCGCCGCTTTGCGGTACGCCCGCTTGTCGGGGCGCGCGAGGCTGCGCAAAAACGCCGTCAGCCTGATACGCCTTGTGATACCCGGCTCCAAAAACGGCCCCGGATACGGCTCGAGCGAGGACGGCTTCACCTGCATAAGATCTATCTGCGTGCGACTGTACTCCATCTTGCGAAACTCGTAGAGCCAACGGAAAATGTCTTGACGGAACCGCGTGCCCTCGCTTTCCGTTTCCGGAGGCAGATGCCGCAAGCTCCATTGGTTGTCCAGCCAGATATCCGAGCCGTACATGCGTAAGTCAAGCATGTAGTCGAGATCCTCGCCGCGCGCGATCCACGGGTCGAACGATAGGCGCTTGAACGCCTCCTTATGCAGTGCCAGGCAACCTCCGCACACGTGGTTCGAGCGGGACAGGCGAGGACCGTGCATGGCCCTCGCCATCATCTTGTTGAATGCCTTGCCCTGCTGCCAGAAATGGTTGTACCACTTGTCCTGGCTTTTCGAAAGGTACGTGCCATCGGAGTTGAAGTAGAAGCCCGTCTTGGCCAGAATGGGGATACCCTTCTTCGTGAGCTTGCCCAGACCGTACATGGCCTTCTGTAGGAAGTCGGCGTCATCGACCACCTCGTCGTCGTCCAGAAACACCACGGAGTCGAAGCCGAGCACGTCGGCCATGACGAGGCCGAGATTGCGCACGGCACCATAGCCGGACAGACCGATTTCCTTCGACAGCTTGCCAAGCCCCAGCTGCTCCATGCGCTGCTGGACGAGCGCGAACTCCGGCGCGCCGATGACGGCGATATTGAGCGACGGGTAACCCGAAGCGATGGACTGGATCTTCTCGGCCGCCTGCACCTCGATAGAGGGCTCGCTGACCACGAGCACGATGATCTGTCCGATACCGCGCACCTTCTGCAACGACGTGAATAAGCGGGAAAGCTCCCCGGACTGCGAAATCGGCGTCATGTGGTCGTAGGTGGTGGTCACGCCGCCGCCGTCCTTGCGGCGGCGAGAGGAAACGAACGTCGGAACGACGATAACTGGGTTCATGCCCGTCCTTCGTGTCGGCCAATAGATCCGCGCCCAGTTCAGACGCCCTGCACATTCCCGCAAGGCACTGTTAAGGCTAACTTAAGCATTGTAGCGGTTTGTCAAACGGGGAGCATACGCTTCACCGAAACAGTGAAGTGACGGCAACGCGCGGCATGCATCCTTAACGCCAGGTTGATCCACGCGCTATCGATGGCCCTGCGCCGCACCGACGCGCGGTTATGCGGCTGCTTGCTGGACAACCCCCGAGCGTCTGAGCGCCGAAAGCAAGGGCAGCCCGAGCGCGTACATGACGAGCGCTTCCCCGATGCCCGTGGACACGACGCCAAACAGGTACATGGGCAGGTACAGCCCATCGAGCGCAACAGATGTGAACGGAATGGTGTAGTAGCCAAGGCCTTGCAGAAGGAGGGGAAGGTAGGCGGGCACGATGAGCGCATTGGCGATCACCGGCCCGAGCAGCGCGAGTTTCGGACGGTCGCGCAGCTTCCAGCACCACAGCGCGCCGAGAAACGTCGCCAAGCTGCCAAACGCCACGTCGAGCAAGCCGAGTGCGCCGGTACCGTTGATGGCGAGCGCGATCAGGTTCGCAATGGCGCACCCGATGGTGAGACCGGGAACGGCAGCCGGCGTGAGTACGGCCAGAACGCACACGGCCTCGGATAAGCGGAACTGCACAGGGCCCCAGGCCAGCCCTTGCAGCAACAGCAACGTCACGAGGGTCGCAGCCGCATACACCGCGGCGATCATGCCCGCTTGGGCGACATAAGCCGTCTTCTTGTTCGTGTGCGCGTTCATACAGAGCTCCTTGTCTCCACGCAGCCGAAGGGCGGAGACGGAGGGCGATTAGCGGCGCGGCTTTCCGTAGCCACGCAAACCCGAACGCCAGGTGCGCCGGATTTTTGCGATACCGCCGTGCGTCCACGCGGCTTCACCGCGGGCTATGGGCAACGATTATGTCGCGTATGCAGGGCCCAACGGTGCAAACGCGAAGCTTCGCTCGTCGGAACATGATCGAAGCCGCTCGCAAGTATAGCAGATACGCGTCCGGAACGACGACGTTTCCGCATCACCGTTTCCGACGGGGCTTGCCCTTGCGGATGGGCTTCTTACGGACGTCGCTCGCCTTCTCGCCGCGCATCCGACGCGCCTCCTCGCGGCGTTCGCGCACTTCCTCCGTCTCTTGTTTAAGAACGCGGTACGAAGCGATCCGCTCGGGCGCAATGCTTCCCGCCTCGACCGCAGCCCGCACGGCGCAGCCCGGCTCGTTCTCGTGCCGACAGTCCCGGAAGCGGCAGCGCTCGGCCAAAGCCTCCACATCGGCGAACGCTGCGCCGATGCCCGCATCGGCCTCCCACATCCCCAGACCGCGCACGCCCGGCATGTCGACAATCCAACCGCCCTGCGGGATAGCGACCATCTCGCGGCTCACGGTGGTATGGCGGCCCTTGCCGTCGCGATTGCGGACAGGCGTGGTATCCTGTATATCTTCGCCCACCAGCATGTTCACCATACTCGACTTGCCCACCCCGCTCTTGCCGATGAGGACCGCCGTCGTGTTCGGCGGCACGAGCGCACGGACGGCCTCCACGCTCGACAAGTCGTTTTCGGAGACGACGAGGGTCTGCACGTCGGACCCCACGAGAGCGCTCACGCGCTCGCGCACTTCGGCCACATGCTCCTCGCTTTCGGCGAGGTCGGCTTTCGTGAGCACCACGGTAACCGTCGCCCCCGTCTCGTATGCCAGCACGAGTTCGCGCTCAAGCCGCCTGACGTTCACGTCGGCCAACGGCTGAGCCACGATCACACGATCGAAGTTCGCAGCCAGCACCTGGGGAACCGCCCGCTCGGTAGGATCCTTGCGCACGAACGCGCGCGAACGAGGTGCGATGGATTCGATGATGCCCTTGTCGTGTCCATCGGGCACGGTGGCCTCGACAACATCCCCGACGACAGCGCGTACCTGCGAACCCTTCAACAGAGCGGCCGCCTGCTCGCATCGGACGAGTCTCCCATCCTCCATGCGCACGAGCGGATACCCGCGATCCAGCTTCACAACCTGACCCTTCTGCAAGCGTCCTCCTTCTGCTTCTCCGCCGATTCGGCTGCGGGCCCAAGGGCACGGGCACCGCTTCGGCCGGTTTCCACGGACGTCAGCGCCTCCGCTCCCGTATCCAATAGAAGACTGCCATCATGGCCAATCCGATGACAACCGTGACGGCACCCGGAATGAACCGGTCGAACTCGAACTCGTCCTCATGGTGCGATCCCGGCTCTACGACGGAAACCACCTCGGCGTGAAGATCGCTCACTCCGTCGTGATCGGGACACACGAGATGAAACGTCCCGCGCACCTGAAGGGTTGTGCCCGTGGTGCCGTACTTTCCGTACGTGTCGATCTTCGCGGCTGATTCGCTCGACATGTACACCGACAGCGTCGCGGCTCCTGCGGGCGCCGCAAGCGTGATCCAGCGATGGCCGCCGCTCAAACCGGCGCGAATGCTATCCCCCACAACCTCGCCCACAACCTGTACGGTCTGATTGTCGTAATAGGTATCTGCCGTACCCAGATCGACGATGGACGTATCGTAGATGAACGAGCTGTCGGGAAGCTGCTGGGTGTTGACCGTGTTGCCGTCGTCGCCCTCCGCGCTGGGACCCTCGTCCGCAAAAGCGAGCGCGGGCGCACACGCCCACAGCGCCGCGGCGAGCGCCACCAACGCGCATGCGATGCGACGCGATGTGCGCAGCTTTGTCGAATACGCCGCCCTCATGAGCGCTGCATCAGCCTTCGCGGGTTGAGCGAGACGACGATCTCCACGACGAGCGCCAAAAGCGTGACGAACTCAAGGCGGCCCGCCCACATCTGCAGAATATAGAAGAGCTCCAGCGTGGGGGGCATACCCGGCGAGATGAGGCCCGACGACAAACCGCCGTTGCTCGCCATGGCCACCGATTCGAAGATGGCCTGCGTCGCTTCGTAACCGTGCGCGATACCCACGAGCGCACCGATGGCGTACGTCACCACGTATAGGATGAACACCATCATCGCTTCTTTCACAACGTCGGGCGCGAGCACGCGACGACCGACATGGTTGTACGACACCACGACGCGCGCCGAATCGGGCGCGAGAGCCTCTTTGATGGCAGCGACGACCGACTTCATGATAATGCCGATACGCCTGAACTTGATACCGCCCGTGGTGGACCCTCCGCTGCCGCCCACCGCCATGAGCACGGCAATGACCAGAAACGCCCCGGACGACAAAACGGTTGTCATCTGATTTGAGGTGATGTTTTGAAAGCCCGTGGTCGAAAACGCCGAAACCACCATGAACAAGCCGCGCCTCAGCATGGCCGGCAGATCCGAAAACTCGGCGCTCGCGCTCAACGACGCGGCAATCACGCAGGCCATAACGCCCAGCCATAGCACCATCGTGCGCGTCTCAAGATCGCGAAAGAACACGGCGACGCGTCCCTTCCACACCTCGGAATGCAGCACGAAGTTGATGGAGCCCAGCAGCATGAGCAGCATGAGCAAAAGCTCGATGGGAAACGAATGATAGTACATAATGCTCTGGCTCATCGGAGCGAAGCCGCCCGTCATAAATCCCGAGATCGCTATCCAGAGCGCATGCAAAAACGCACGCAGCGGCTCCATGCCCATGAAGACGCAAAGGCCGGTGAGTACGATCGTGGCGATGAACGTGATGACCATGGCGATCTTGGCGATGAGCCGCGTGGTCTGCACCACGTTGGGCACTACGTGCTCACTGCGGCCCTCCGACGCATACAGCGCGCTCGCGCCCCTGCCAAACAGCCCGAATGAAAGCGCCACGACGATGAGCCCCAGACCTCCGAGCAGGTGCATCATGAAACGCCACATGTTATCGGCATTGGAGAGGTGGTCGAGATCCTGCACGAGGCTAGCCCCGGTCGTGGTCAAGCCCGACACGCCATCGAACAACGCGTCGAGATAGCTTGCATAGTGGCCCGACAGATGCAGCGGCACGGTGGCGATAAATGCCAGGGCGATCCATGCGAAGCCGGTAACGGCGAGCGCCTGCTGGCGGTTGAGGCGGCCCGGATCGATGCGCAGAAACCGCAGACCCGAGCCCACGATGACCGCAATGCCGATCGTCAACAGATAGCGGCTCGCCGGCTCCCATTCACCGCATGCGAGCGCCGTCACGAACGGGACCAGCAGAGCGAGCGAGGAAAAAAGCGCGAGCACTCCCAGATAATGCCCGATGACGCGAACGTCGTACAAAGAGAATCGTTGCCACATGCGAGCGCCCTACCAGCATCCCGCATGAAACGATATTTCGATGATACGCGCCATCAGCTAACCACAACCCTCGTCAGGATGATGAGCGCGGCAAGCAGCAGCAAAAAGCATGTGAGCGCCAGCACCAGGACGCTGTAGCCCAGCAGTGGCGTCTCGACGACCTGGCGGATATCCTGCTTTCTTTTACGCATGCGGGTATTCTAGTACAAACGGACGCCGCGCAACACAACCGTTATGCGGCAACACAAAGCACGCGCAGGAAACGGGGCGCCCGACCTGCGCCGGACGCCCCGTTCTTTGGGCGGCGCACCCGCCGCCGTGCCGCTCGGCACGGCGCTCCATCGGCTCCATGCCGGGCGCTGTCGCCCTATCGGCCATTATCCGTACAGACGTTTCAGTTCCTCCATCGTGGCATCGGCCTGCGCCATGACGTCGCGGACGATGGCGGCCACGGGCTTCTTCTCTTTGATCAGGCCCGAAATCATGCCGGCCGAGAACGCTCCACGCTCTATATCGCCCGCCTTCGCGCGGCCGATCGATCCCGTGCAGTACGCATCGAGCTCTTCGCTGGAGGCGCCCCGATCGTACAGCTCCCAGTACCCGCGCGTAAACGGATTCTGCAGACAACGCACCTGCTTCTTGCCAGGTTCGCCGGTCAGCGTTGTGGACGCGTCGTCAGCATCGATGATCAGCTGCTTGTAGGCTTCGTCCACCGGGCACTCCTCGGCCACGAGAAACGCGGTGCCCATCTGCACGCCTACCGCGCCCAGTGCAAGTGCCGCCACGAAGCCCCGTCCGTCGGCGATGCCCCCGGCGGCGATAACGGGAATGTCCACTGCTTCGGCAATCTGGCGCACCATGGGCATCGTCGTCTGCTTGCCGATATGGCCGCCGCCCTCGATGCCTTCGGCGACGATGGCAGACGCGCCCAAATCCTGCATCTTCTTGGCGGCGCGTGCGTGCGGCACAAGACACATCGTCGTAATCCCGGCCTCCACGAGCATCGGAACGATCTTCGCCGGGTTGCCGGCGCTCACGGTGACGGCGGGAACTCGCTCGTCGATAACGGCGCGCGCCACGTCCTCCACGCACTTCGACTCCATGATGAGGTTCACCGCGAAAGGCTTGTCTGTCTTGCTCCGCGCTATCGCAATCTGCCCGCGCACGACCTCGGGCGTATCAAAGCCCGACTGGATCACCCCGAGCGCACCCGCTTCGCTCACGGTGCCAGCAAACGCGCCGTCGCTGATATGGGCCATGGCTCCTTGAATAAGGGGGTACTCGATTCCGAGCACATCGCATAGAGCGGTTTTCATAGCAGAAGCTCCTCTCGCACGCTGATTCATGCTCCGTTGGCAGTGCCTGAACTTCACATGATAGCGCATCGCGCCTATGCCGAATCGCACCATCCCATTGCGATTTCCCCCGCATCCATTGACCGCATCCATCGGCCATCGAGAGGAGCAGCCGCAAGAAGCGATGGGGGCAGAGACTGCACAAGGAGCAACGCCCGCACGCCTGGGAAAGGAAGCGCCGGGGGCCGCTTTCGC
>JABLTR010079941.1_pt1 | contig 11604 bp, 11 predicted proteins | sample 7160071 | NCBI WGS metagenome assembly JABLTR01 (sample SAMN14651230, study PRJNA627086) | human gut metagenome | isolation source: feces | host: Homo sapiens
CGAAATTTCAACCTCGATTTCTTGCGAAATTGTCGGTCAAAATTTCGTGAGAGGTGTCATTTCCGAGGCACATGTCCTCGAAAATGACGAGATTAGATCTTATTCCGTCGTCTACGGACGACGGAACTCCTTGCAGGAGGGCTTTTTTGACAAGCTGAGGGCGGCTCCTGGCGTGCCAGGAGCCGCCGTTCGTATATGCCGATGTGCGGTTTACAGGGCGGGCGCTATTTGAAAACAGGTACCCGCCTCACCTCGGCAAGCGCCTGGGAAAATGCGACATGGTCCTGAAGGCGGGAGAAGCAGGGAAACAGAATACAGTCCGCCGCCGCCTTTGCTGCCAGCGAGGGAACCGCGGGGAGTGCGGTATTCAGGAGGCTCAGAAGCAGGCCGCCCAGCAGGTACTGCAGGCCGGTCACAGCGGCGTAGCGGGTCCACTCCCGCTGTACGTCCACTTCCGATTGGGAGGCGTCTGTGCGGTGGGCGGAGAAACCAATGACCCCGGATGCCAGGCAGGAGGCGGCCAGCCCCAGCCAGAGCCAGGGCAGCGGCGGGATGGGGACGTAGGGGGCGCACAGCATGAAGTATCCGAACATCAGCAGTCCGGCCAGGAAGCCCGCCGCGGAGGTGAGAAAGTAGCGGCAGAGGGTCCACCCAATGCGCACGGAGTCCCGCACCGGGTGGTAGTGGGAGCCGGCGTTGTCGTCGATGTAGATGGTGGAGATGGGGATTTCCACCATGGGGATGTGGTGCCGTTTGCAGTAGAGGAGCATATTGGTTTCGTACTCATAGCGGCCGCCGGAGATGCCGGAGAAGGCCGCCAGGCAGGCGGCGGGGATGGCCCTCAGTCCGGTCTGGGTGTCCCGCAGGGGGATTCCGCACAGCCGGTACAATAGAAATGTCATGGTCCGGTTTCCGCTTTTGCTCCTGGACGGCACCTGGGAGCCGGAGAAATCCCGGCCCCCCAGAATCAGCGCCCGGGGATTCCGGAGCAGCGCACCGGCGCACCGGAGGGCGTCCCGCCCGCTGTGCTGGCCGTCTCCGTCCACTGTGACCACGCCTGCGTCTGCCCAGCCTTGGGTGAGAAAGGCGAGAAAACCCAGCTTCAGCGCCTCGCCCTTTCCGCTGTTCTGGGGCAGGCGGACCACCTTGCAGTCCATCTGCTCGAGCGCCTGAAAATACGGCCGGCAGTCCGGCCGGCTGCCGTCGTCCACCGCGATGATGTGGCGGAAACCGCAGGCCCGGAGATCTTCCGCCGTGGAGACCAGCCGCTCGTCCGGATTATAAGGGGGGATCAGGGCACAAACATTCATCTTGCATTCACTCCATTTCCGATGTATCTGCCTTGGATGCCTCTATCCTATTCCTTGGAAATGAGAGAACAGTGAGAGGCAGATGAGTTTTTTTCATCTGCCTCTTATGTCTGCACGGCGGGCTGGACGTGTGAGAAACGCTCATATTTCTCTCATGTTCCTCCCATAAAAAGCGGCTATCCTGGTGCTCGAAAAGGGCGATGAGCCCATTTTCAAATTGAAAATACAGGAGGAATTGCCATGTATCGCGACTAGGCCTTGTTTGAAAATTGGAAATGTGCCCGACGGCGAGGAATTTTTTCGCCAGACAAGGCGATTTGACGCGGCAATACTTTGTGTATTGCAAGGAAAATCAACGCAGTATGGCGGGAAAAGAACCGCCGTTTGGGCATATTGACATTTTTCAAACATGGCCTAGGAAACTCATGCGTTCCATTCAGATCTTTCTCATGGGCTTGTCCCCTATGAGCCATTGCCCGTGGAGATCCCCCGGGGCCGGAGGCGGCGCCCGTCTCTATGGCGGATCAATAGAAAATGCGGCGAGAGCTTGCTCTCGCCGCACAGCTTGTCGAAAAACCTCTGTTTAGACGAATCCGCCCGAGTATTGGCGGGGGGGCAGCTGCCCGCCTCAAATGGGATCAAATGCCCCGGGAGGTTTGCTGTGCAAGGCTTCCGGCAGGCGAAGCGCGGACTTTTGCGCCGTTGTGCGGCGCAAAAGTAACGGCATTTTATACTCTGTTTAACTCCCGTTTCCCCGGTGTTTATGCCGGGACGGTACACTGTATGTTGAACCTGCTGAGGGGAATTTCATGCGGACTGCCCCGTCTGCGGGGCGCTCCCGCATCCTGGGTCTGGGCGGATTCACAAACTATCTGAAATCGGGTGACAACCATGCTTTCTATGGAAAGTTCCATTCTGGACTGGATTCAGACCAACCTGCGGACCCCTGTGCTGGACCTGCTGATGCCGGCCATTACCGCCCTGGGCAACGGCGGACTGATCTGGATCATTCTTGCCGCCGGCCTCCTCCTGATGCCAAGGCACCGGAAGGCTGGGGCGGTAGTCCTGGCCGGCCTGGCGCTGGAGGTGGTCTGCTGCAACCTGGTGCTGAAGCCTCTGGTTGCCCGGGTGCGCCCCTGCGATATCAACACCGCGGTGCAGCTTCTCATTGCCCGGCCGGACGACTTTTCCTTCCCGTCGGGCCATACCGGGGCCTCTTTTGCAGCCGTTTCCGCCCTCTGTGCCAGCGGAAACAGGCTTTGGATTCCCTCCCTGATCCTGGCCGTATTGATTGCGTTTTCCAGGCTCTATCTGTACGTCCATTATCCGACCGACGTCTTGGCGGGCGCTGTGATTGGAGTTATGGCCGGCTGGATCGGCACAAAGCTGGCGGATGCGGCCGGGAGAGGCGCCGCCGCCCGCCTGAGGAGGAAGTAACAGGCCGCCCGTGCGCGTCAAACCGGAGCCGTGCGGACGCAGGCGTAAAAGAAAAGCAGCCACCAGCAGAGAAAAGCTGATGGCTGCTTTCATTTACGAGGAGATGGGAAAATCCCGAAAGGCCAGGTTCAGATCCACGCTGCCCTCGATGCCCGGCACAGTGCCGGTGTGGGTGTACTGCCACATGTCAAAGTCATAGTAGAAGTCCGGCTTGCTGTCGTACTCCGCCAGCCAGAAGAGGGAGGAGTCCAGCGACTTCAGGTCATAAACCAGATAGCCCATGTCCTGGTTAAAGTAGACCATGGGGGTGTACCCGGCCACCGACACCAGCTCACAGAAGGCGGCGGCGCACTGGGTGATCCCCTGGCCGTCCATGCCCTCGGTTCGGGCCTGACCGGTGGTGATGTACTCCCAGTCAAAGACCACTGGGTACCGGATGGGGTAGGATCGGATGGCCTCCAGCACAAAGTCGGCCTCCTCCTCCGCCTCCGCCACGGTGGTGGCCTGAGAGAAGAAGTAGACGCCCACATCCAGTCCGGCCTCCAGCGCACCCTCCATATTGGCCTGGAACCGCTCATCCATCTGCAGGGTCCCCTGGGAGTACCCACGGTAGCCCACCCGGATCATGGCAAAGTCGATGCCGGAGCCGGCCACTGCCTGCCAGTCGATTTCCCCCTGATAGACCGAGACGTCAATCCCCAGAGCGGCCCGCTGGCCGTCTTTCTCATACTGGACCCAGCCCTGGCTGTCCGTGGTAAAGGCCTCGGGGTCGTAAGTGTTTTTGTCCAGCCCCTCCACCACCAGCAGCTGCTGGTCCCGGTAGGTGATGTACTCGGGCTCGGGCTCCTTGTGAAATACGGTCAGGTACAGGACCGCGCAGGAGATGGCCAGCGCCAGCAGGGAGAATACCAGGGCCAGCTTGCCGGTCCAGCCTCCGCCGCCGCGCCGGGGAGGAGACGGCCGGTCATCCCGGGGGCGGGGCGTTTGAAGTTCCTCAATCATCATGAAATGCCTCCATACGGTTGGCCCGGAGGCCAGGGTCAACGGCCCTTTGTTCAAAAGACAAAAAGGCGGTTTGTTGTATTGTAGCAGGAATTGCCGGGTGATGCAAGACTTGCGGCTTTTATTTTCTCTTTTGTCATAAAATAAGAGAATTTGTGAAGAAAAATTTCTTTTCCACGCAGGACGGGGAGGACCGTGCTGACAAAAGGGAGCCGGCGGTCTTGCGTGGAGATAGGGGGCGGACGGGAGGAGCAAACAAAGTTGCTTTTTCCCTATGATTCCGGTATAATAAAATTTACCGTATTTTTGAAAGGAGGGGGCGCGGCGTGAGAGAGCGGTATTCCATTCCGCGGCTGATGGTGGCCGCCCCCTCCAGCGGGAGCGGGAAAACAACGCTCACCTGCGGACTGCTCCGGGCGGCCCAGCGGCGGGGGCTTGCGCCCTGCGCTTTCAAATGCGGCCCCGACTACATCGACCCCATGTTCCACCGCTCTGTCTTGGGGGTGCCCAGCCGGAACCTGGACCTGTTTTTCAGTTCAGAGGAGGAGGTCCGCTCCCGTCTGGCCTCCGCCGCCCGGGGCAGCGGCCTGGCGGTTCTGGAGGGGGTCATGGGTTTTTACGACGGCCAGGGGAACACCGACCGGGCCAGCAGCTGGCATCTGGCCCAGGCCACCCGGACCCCCGTCCTGCTGACGGTGCGCCCCCAGGGGACAGCCCTCACCCTGGCCGCTCTGGTGAAGGGGATGCAGACGTTCCGAACTCCCAGCCAGATCGCCGGGGTGCTTCTCAATGGCTGCACCCAGCGGCTGGCCGAGCTGCTGGCTCCCGCCATCCAGGGGGAGACCGGCCTGCCGGTGCTGGGGTACCTGCCCCAGCTGCCCGGCTGCTCCATCCCAAGCCGCCATTTGGGGCTGTTCACCCCGGACGAGGTGGCGGACCTGTCCGCCAAGGTGGACCGGGTGGCCGGTCAGCTGGAGGAGACCGCCGACCTGGACCGGATCTTCGCGCTGGCCCGCTCCGCCCCGGAGCTGGAGGCGGAGCCCCTGCCGCCCCTCCCGGACGCGCCGGATGGCCCCCTGGTGGCCGTGGCCCGGGACGAGGCCTTCTGCTTCTACTACGAGGACAACCTGGACGAGCTGCGCCGGGCGGGGGCCCGGCTGGCCTTCTTCCGGCCCACCCAGGACCGGGCCCTCCCGGAGGGGACCTGCGGCCTCTATCTGGGGGGCGGCTACCCGGAGCTCCACGCCCGGGCCCTGAGCGAAAACCACCCCATGGGGGAGGCCGTCCGCCGGGCCGTTTTAGATGGTATGCCCACCCTGGCCGAGTGCGGCGGCTTCCTGTACCTGCAAAACACCCTGGAGGACGGGGAGGGGACCCCCTGGCCCATGGCCGGGGTACTGGATGGGGCGGGGTTTAAAACCCCAAAACTCCAGCGGTTTGGCTACGTGACCCTCACCGCCCAGGAGGATTCCCCCTATCTGAAACAGGGGGAGACCGTGGCCGCCCACGAGTTCCACCGGTGGGACTGCTCCCGGAACGGGGAGCTGTGCCGGGCCCGGCGGCCCAGCGGGGGAGAGGGCTGGAACTGCATAGTAGGGCAAGGGAATCTCCTTGCCGGATTTCCACACCTGTATTTTCCCTCCAACCCCCAGTTTGCGGCCCGGTTCGTGGCCGCGTGCAGACAGTATCAAGAGAGGAACGCGCTATGACCTGGACCCAGCTTCCACAACAGATATCTTCCATCTCCCCGGCGGACCGGGGGGCCATGGAGGCGGCCCGCCGCCGGTGGGATGCCATCGCCAAGCCCCTCCGGGGTCTGGGCAGGCTGGAGGACCTGCTGGTCCGAATGGCCGGAGTGACCGGCAGCCCGGACCTGGACTTGGGCCGGAAGGCCGTGGCGGTGTTCTGCGCCGACAACGGCGTGGTGGCCGAGGGGGTCACCCAGACCGGCCAGGAGGTCACCTGGACGGTGGCCCAGACCATGGGGGAGCGGCGCTCCTCCGTGTGCCACATGGCCCGGACGGCCGGGGCCCAGGTGTTCCCGGTGGATCTGGGCATGGCCCGCCGGGACACGCCCCCCGGCGTGCGCCCCTGCGTGGTGCTGGAGGGGGGAACCCGGAACATGACCAAGGGCCCGGCCATGCCGCGGGAGGCGGCGGAGCGGGCCCTGGCCGTGGGCTTCTCCCTGGCCCGGGAGCTGGCGGAGGATGGGTATACCCTCCTGGCCGCCGGGGAGATGGGCATTGGCAACACCACCACCACAGCGGCGGTGGCCTGCGCTCTGCTGGGCCTCTCCCCCCAGGAGGCGGTGGGCCGGGGGGCCGGCCTGTCGGATACGGGGCTGGAACGCAAGCGCCGGGCGGTGGAGCGGTCCCTGGAGGTCAACCGGCCCGACCCCGGCGATCCGGTGGATATTCTCTGTAAGGTGGGAGGGCTTGACATTGCGGCCATGACAGGATTTTACCTGGGCTGTGCCGCGGCTCAGGTTCCAGTGATCCTGGACGGGGCCATCTCGACCGCCGCCGCTCTGCTGGCGGTGCGGCTGTGCCCCAATGCAGAAAAAGCCCTCCTGCCCAGCCACTGGCCCTCGGAGCCCTGCGGACAGGCCATGCTGGCCGCCCTGGGGCTGGAGCCCGTATTGCACGGCAATTTTCACCTGGGGGAGGGCACTGGGGCGGTGGCCCTCATGCCCCTGCTGGATATGGCCCAGGCCGTCTACCGGGATATGTCCACCTTCGGGGGAATGGGCATCGGGGCCTACCGGCCTGACGGAGAGCGGGTCCCGGCCAAAGTGGGGCCGGAGGATAGCCCGTGACCGCCCTCGTCTTTGGTGGGGCGGCCAGCGGCAAGAGTGAGTACGGGGAGAAGCTGGTTTGCTCTCTGCCCCGGACGGGGGAACTGATCTATCTGGCCACCATGGAGCCCTTCGGCCCGGAGGCGGAGGCGCGCATCCAGAGGCACCGGGAACAGCGGGCGGGCAGGGGATTTTCCACCCTGGAGCGGGCCAGAGAGCTGGCGGGCTGCCCCCTTCCCGCCGGCGGGACCGTCCTGCTGGAGGACCTGGGCAATCTGGCCGCCAACGAGTTGTTTTCAGAAAAAAACCTGGACCCGGAGGGGGCATTCCTCCGCATCCGGGACGGCCTGCAAGCCGTCCGGGCCCAGTCGGAGCACCTGGTGGTCATCAGCAACGACCTCCACCGGGACGGGGAGACCTATCCCCGGGAGACGGAATGTTATCTGGACCTGATGGCCCGCCTCCACCGGGAGGCGGCCGCCTGGGCGGATCGGGTGGTGGAGGTGGTGTGCGGGCTGCCGGTGATCTGGAAGGGGGAGAGGGCTTGAACATTCTGCGGACTGTGGGCATGGCCTTTGCCCTGTACTCCCGCATCCCCATGCCCCGCCTGGACTGGGAGAGTGAGAGCCGGAAGTACACCCTCTATGCCTTCCCCCTTGTGGGAATCGCGGTGGGGGTCTTTGAACTGCTGTGGCTGTGGATATCGCAAGTGTTAGACCTTCACATAGCTTTGACTGGGGCGGTGCTCACCGCCCTGCCCATCTGGGTGACCGGGGGTATCCACCTGGACGGCTTCTGCGACGTGTGCGACGCCCGGGCCTCCCACCAGAGCCGGGAGCGGAAGCTGGAGATTCTGAAAGACTCCAACGTGGGGGCCTTTGCGGTGATCCACTGCGTGCTCTTGCTCCTGGTCACCTTCGGCTTTTGGTGCCAGCTGGAGCCGGTGGATTTTGAGGTGTGGGGGGCGCTGGTCCTCCTGCCGGTGTTCAGCCGGTGCCTGTCCTCCTTCGGGGCCCTGTCCCTGCCCAACGCCCGGGGGAGCGGCATGCTGGCCTCGGTGACCGGAGGGGAACGGAGGCGGCCGGGCCGCTGGGGGCTGCTGCTGGGGAGCCTGCTGTGTGCGGCCGCCCTGGCGGCACTGGAGCCCTGGCTTCTGCTGGCGGCGGGGGCGGGATACCTGTCCTTCATTTACTATGTGCGCACGGCGAAGCGGGAGTTCGGCGGCACCACCGGGGACCTGTCCGGGTGGTTTTTGCAGCTGTGCGAGCTCTCTTCCCTGGCCGGTCTGGTGCTGGCCCAGCGGCTGGAGGTGTTGCTTTGATTTTGGTAGTGGGCGGCCTGGGGGCCGGAAAGCGGAAGTTTATTCGGGAAGAACTGGGGTACGCCCCGGAACAGCTCTCCTCTGTGCCGGAGGAGGGGACGCCGGTCTTGTGGGGGCTGGAGGCCCTGGACCCTCTGCCTCCGCTGGAGGACCTGCTGGGCCGGGAGGTGGTGGTCTGCCGGGAGGTGGGCTGCGGCGTGGTCCCTCTGGACCGGGCCGACCGGGACCGGAGGGAGGCAGTGGGGCGGCTGTGCTGTGACCTGGCCGCCCGGGCGGAGGCGGTGTACCGGGTGAACTGTGGAATCGCCATGCGGCTGAAATAGAAGAATTTTTTGGGGAGGGTTCCGCCCTACGGGGCGGGTTCCTTTTCCACGTGGAAAAGGAACCAAAAGACGCTGGGGGACGCCGCAGAGGCGAACTTCGTTCGCCAATGACGGCTTACCCCCAGACCCCCTTTTTACGGGGGCGCCAATTAAGTAGCTTGGTCCTTAATCGCAAAGGCGCGGGTGGCTCAGTCGACTCCCGGCCTCTCGTCTTTCGCTGCCGCTTCGTCGTCGCAAAGTCCGCTTGCCTCCGTTTCCGCCTGACGGCGAAAACTGCGCTCGCTCCCTTGCTCCTCCTCTCCAACGCAAAGCCACTCCGTTGGGCTTTGCGTTGGGGGCCGCCTTCGGCGGCCTGTATAACAGATGTTGAGAGGCTGGCACTCCCCTTGTTAGGAGCGCCTTTGTTGCGGCGGGGCTCAAGTATGGCTCAGAATTTATGCGGAACCCGCCCCGCAGGGCGGAACTCTGCTGAAAACAATTAAACGGAGAAAAAGGAATTTTTATGGAACTGCTCTTACTGCGCCACAGCATCACGCCTGGCAATCTGAAAAAACAATACGTTGGAATCACCGACCAGCCCCTGGCCCCGGAGGGGGAGGCCCTGGCCCGGGAGAAGCAGAAGGACATGCCCCCGGTGGAGGCCCTGTGGATCTCCCCCATGCTCCGGTGCCGGCAGACGGCCCGGATTCTGTTCCCGGAGCTGGAGCCGGTGGAGATCCCCGACCTGCGGGAGTGCAACTTCGGGGACTTTGAGGGCAGGACCTGGGAGGAGATCAAGGACCACCCGGCCTATCAGGCCTGGATGGGCGGGGAGCAGGGGGCGGCCCTCCCCAACGGGGAGTCGGTGGCGGAGTTTTACGCCCGGTGCCGACGGGGGTTCCAGCAGGTGATCCAGCAGGCAACCTCTCTGGGCATCCAGCGGGGGGCGGTGGTGGCCCACGGGGGCACCTGGATGGCGGTGCTGGAGGCCTACGGCCGCCCGAAGCGCCCCTTCTACCAGTGGCAGCCCAAGAACTGCTCCGGCTTCCGCATGGAGGTCCGGAAAAATCCCCTGGAGCTCCGCCTGCTGGAGGAGCTATGACCCTGCTGGCTCTGCGGTTTTTTACGGTGCTTCTCCCGGCGGTGCTCCTGGACCTGGTTCTGGGGGACCCCCGGTGGCTGCCTCACCCGGTGCGGTGGATGGGGCGGATGATCTCCGCTCTGGAACCGCCTCTGCGCCGGGTGTTCCCCAAGACGCCCGCGGGAGAGCGGATAGCCGGGGGGGCGCTGGTCCTGCTGATGGCGGTGCTGTTCGGCGGAGGGAGCATCCTGTTCCTCAAGTTGTGTGGCATGGTTTCCCCCTGGCTGGCCTGGGGGGTGGAGGTGTGGTTCTCTTTCCAGCTCCTGTCGGCTCGGGACCTGCAGGTGGAGGCCATGGCGGTGTATCCCCCCTTAAAATCCGGCGACCTGGAGGGGGCCCGGGCGGCGGTCTCCCGGATCGTGGGCCGGGACACCTCGGTTCTGGATGGAAGCGGAGTGGCCAAGGCGGCGGTGGAGACGGTGGCGGAGAACACCTGCGACGGAGTGATCTCACCTCTGATCTTCCTCTTTTTGGGCGGCCTGCCCCTAGGTATGGCCTTCAAGGCGGTGAGCACCCTGGACTCCATGGTGGGTTACCGCACCCCGAAGTACCAATATTTTGGCACGGCCGCCGCTAAACTGGACGACGTCCTGAATTTTGTCCCCGCCCGGCTGTCCGGGGTTTTAATGTGCCTGGGGGCGGTCCTGCTCCCGGGATGCTCCGGACGGCGGGCCTGGCGGATCTTTTGGCGGGACCGGAAAAAGCATGCCTCCCCCAACTCGGCTCACAGTGAGGCCGCATGCGCCGGAGCCCTGGGGGTGCAGCTGGCGGGGGACGCCCAGTATTTTGGAACACTGGTGCGCAAGCCCACCCTGGGGGAGCCGGTCCGGCCGGTGGAGCCGGAGGACATCTCCCGGGCCTGCCATCTGATGTACGCCACAGAGGGGCTCACCCTGCTGCTTTTGGCGGGGATAGGGCTGGCCCTGAATCTGCTGTAAAGGAGAACCCCTATGCACCAATATGACCACGGAGGCGACGTGTATGGGGCGGACCGCCCGGCGCTGGATTTCTCCATCAGCTTGAATCCCATAGGCCCGCCCCCGGAAGTGCTGGAGACGGCCCGGGCAGCGGTGCTGGACTGGAACCGCTACCCGGACCCCAAGTGCCGGGCCCTCCGGCAGGCGGCCGCCCGGCGGGATGGGGTGCCGGAGGAGCTCCTTCTCTTTGGAAACGGGGCTTCCGACCTGATCGACCGCTTTCTGCGGGCCCTTCGGCCCAGGCGAGCTCTGCTGCTGGCTCCCACCTTCTCCGAGTACCGCCGGGGATTGGAAGGGATCGACTGCGAAATCGAGGAGTTTTTTCTTGACAAGGAAAATAACTTTACGATCTCAGAGAGAATTTTGAATGCAGTCCGCCCCGGGGTGGACCTGGTGTTTCTCTGCGACCCCAACAATCCCACTGGGCGGCGGATGGAGCCGGAGCTCCTCCAGGCCCTTTTGGACCGGTGCCGGGAGGCGGGGGCCTTCCTGGCAGTGGACCAGTGTTTTCTGGAATTGACCGAGGGGGACCCAAACGCCCTGGTCTCGGAACTGGAGGGCGGTGGACTGTTCCTCCTCCGGGCCCTCACCAAGAGCTACGCCCTGGCGGGCCTGCGGCTGGGGTACTGTCTGTGTGGGGACCGAGATCTTCTGGAGCGGATGGAGGTGCTGGGGGCTCCCTGGCCGGTGTCCGCCCCCGCCCAGGCGGCGGGGGAGTGCGCCTTCCGGGATTTCCCGGACTGGCCAAAGCGGAGTCTTCCCTTTCTTCGGGAGGAGCGGGCCCGGCTGACCCGGGCTTTGGAAGCTTTGGGCCTCTGGGTGTGCCCCAGCGATGCCAACTTTCTTCTGTTTCAGGGGCCCACAGACCTGGGGGAGCGGCTGCTCCGGGAGAAGAATATTTTGATTCGGGACTGCGCCAACTACTCCGGTCTGGGGCCGGGGTGGTATCGGATCGGGATTCAAGGAGAGGCGGAGAATACCCGACTGCTCCAGACGCTGGAGCGGCTGCTGTCAAATCAGTAACGCTCCTCACAGCGTTTTCGCACCGGAAACGTTGGCTGAGAAAACCCAGGCGCAGAAGTTGAACCGCATCAAAAACAAATTTTGCAAACCCAGGGCCCAGTGGCCCGGAAGGAATCGCAGCCAAGCACTCCTATGCTTTGCGCGCCGGTAATGCCGCTCTCACCTATCAGGAGCACGCCCCCCATAAAGGGGGACCGGGGGAAAGGCGAATATGAGCGCGGAGCGCTCATCCTGAGCCGTCCCCCGGCGATCCTTTGGTGACTTTCCCATCGCTGGGAAAGTCACTCGCCGCCCGCA